>Ga0041059_1001334_pt1 | contig 19708 bp, 13 predicted proteins | sample AraColnosormetaG_FD_56232 | JGI IMG/M metagenome (GOLD analysis project Ga0041059, IMG submission 56232) | Arabidopsis roots microbial communities from North Carolina, USA - Col MF nosort | ecosystem: Host-associated > Plants > Roots > Unclassified | place: USA: North Carolina | collected... | reverse complement strand
AAAAAAAAAAAAAAAAAGACTTCATGTCGACCAAGCCCAGTCAGTTCACCAGTTACGGCCAGGCCCATTTCGATTTTGTATCATAAGATACACATCGTTGTTAGATGATGATGATACTATTGACAAAAACAAAAACATTATCATAAAACAAATATCTTACCGAGCAGATCATTTAAACCGATAAATTTGTTCGGGAGGATAAAATAGACTCAGAAAATGCTCATGAGGCCATTTCTTCAGTAAATGAATCATCTAGAATGTTAGTAAACGGTATAGATTCAAGAATTAGTTTCTGTATAACTGTTATGTACAACACCATGTGGACTGAATACATCCGATGAGTATATATACGAAGTACAAACACCAATATACATTTCAAACAACAGCATGGTTGTAGTCATGGTAATGGAATGTCTTGTAGATGAAGTGTGATAGCCACTTTGAAGCTGCAAAACTTAAAACAGCCGCCACAAGCACTGCAATTCTAGCCACATTCGACATTGTCGTTTGCTTCAACACCGCCATGACTCCGATCATAGCAACGGATGCGATTTGTAAGATCACCTCTAGCGCATTGAGATATTTGTGAGCTTTCTTGCAGCTGCTGCAGTTCTCAACATGCGACCAATACCTGGAACACGCAACTTTTATCATTAGGATGTTTAGCACTACTTTTCATTAAACCTCACAAGCGAGATAAATAACCTGTCGAAGAGCTGTTCTCGGGGAGGCGTAGGAGGAAGAAGAAATGGATCAAACTTTCCTCTCCAATCGACTCGAGCCTCGCTGTACTTGTTAAACCATCTCCTGAATGTAACCACATTAGCGTCTGATTTTGTTGGGATAAAGCAAGCTTTTTGCCAGTTTTCAGGGCCTCTCTCCAGTATCTTCCGCTCCTACACACATTCCATTACAAGATACAAATCAGTCTGGTACATTGATCAGCCTCTACTCAGAACAATGTGTGTACTAGATAGATTTGGAATTACCTCTACATGAAGGAGGTGCAAATCTGAGTCTAGAATCGTATTTTGACCAATGTGAAACACCCATCTAGGGACAATCTTATCAATAAATACACCAAAATTCCTCGGGAACGTCCATATCAGCCTACTACGACCTGGACTGACCGGAATACATATAAAGATCAAAGACAATCTCCGCTTTGACAATGCCGCCTGTATACAGAACCATACTGTTAGGTAACTAAAACATGTGACTCTAAACAAGAAAATCTTGATACAAGTTAAAATCTATGACCTTGTCAGAAGCAGCTGGTGCGGGATACTCATGTTCCTGCTCTGGTAGAGGGTCTGTGGAAGAGCGATACACACATGGTGCAATAAAATTAGAATAACCCCATTCTTGTTTTGAAAAGAACCCTTTGTTGTCTAGTTTTTTAACGTTGATTTCGAGTGGTTTCCCCCCTTCTCTGTCAATCTTCTCTGCAAGAAGAATCTGAAGGTTGGTAAAAGGATTAAAACAACTATTTGAAATACAAATTATGTATTTGCCTTTTGGTTTAGGAAACCGCATCAGTCCATAATGTGCATAAGGAACATGAGCCGGGTCCATGAGGTTTTCCACCAAGACATCGTACCTGAAAGATTTCAGATTTACACAAAAACATCAACGGAGAATTACCACACATAGTTGAAATGATGTAAAAGCCAATAGATACCCGTAAGGAATATCACGATTCCCCATCAACTTAGTGAATGATGGGTCTTCTAACTCTGGAATGTAAGGAGGCTTGTTGGTTTCAATAATGTTTTTGTACTTTGGATCACTGTTTGGCCAAAACCAAATGATCTCATGCTGCACAGTACTCGGGTAAACAGCTACACAAGCTTGCTTGAAAGTGTGGACCTGATTTGCATTACCAAAATAATCATTGATACAACCAAAGACTTTGACTTTATGTTCCATATAAACCATATGCTAAACCAATCTAAAACAAACAAATCATCATCAATAGCTATAAAAATTTACCGGAGGACCATCAGGAGGAGCTTGAGGAATGAGTTTACAGTCACCGGAACCATTAAAGCACCATCCATGATAAACACATTGCAACCTCCCCCATTGATCAATCCTTCCATCAGACAAAGGAGCAAGACGATGAGGACACGTGTCATCCATCACTTTCCATTGCTTCTCGTTCCTATCCCACCAAACAACCAAATCAATCCCCATAACTTTCTTCCCATGAGGAACCTTCTTGTCAAGATCGCAAATTGGCATCACTGGGTACCAATTAGCGTACCAATCGAACTTATCCGACCCGGGTTCGAATAGGGCTTCAGGTTCCGGTGGAGAATTCGTTGACGTAGCGGCTGATGATGATGGTGGTGATGATACTGCGGTTGTGAATCGACTTGATTTGCGGGTGATAAGGGAATTAGGAGAAATGGGTAGGCTTGGATTGGAGAAGGAACATCTGAAACGAGGTTTCGTATTGAGAATTCGGAGCGATGGAAGAGCGCATGCAGCAAGAGCAGCTTCCATGGCGTTGTGTGGTGGTAACAACCGGAGAGACGAAGCAAATGAAAGTCTTCTTTACCAATCTCTTTTGACAAATTTATAATCCAACGGTTCAAATTAAAATATCTCAGGATGTATTTAAACCAATTGATAATCATTTTTCTGGTTTAATGAAAACTAAACCGGTTAATTGAAAGAGAAAGTGTCGGTTGAGTGTGAAACCGGCGTCGGCAAAGTGAGGGTATAAGGGTCCTTTCCAGACACCACAGCATCAGTTTCTTCAATCTCCCACGTCTGAGATTGAAAAGTTTGGGAGAAGATAAACAAACTCAAAATACCTCAGCTTTAGATCAAAATCTAAAAACAAGAGTTTCGTGCAGTGGTTTCTTAGAGATCTAGTAGATTAGAGAATTTGGATTTGTTGAAGAAAAGTGGATTTGGTACGATTCTATAGGTTTCCTTCTTCTCTGAAGCTACTATAGAGAGAATCTGCGAGCTCAATTTCGTAGTAAATTAGGGTTCGTGTTTCTTGGTAAAGATAGAATCAATGGCGGAGGTTGTTCTGCACATATACGATGTGACGAACAGTGGATCAGAGAAGACTAACAACACCATAGTTCAGATCAATAGGTTCTTCAAAGACGGGATCGGTCTTGGCGGTATATTCCACAGCGCTATTCAGGTACTACTACTCCACTGCCTCGATCTTCTTCGTCTTTAGTCTATCAATCTACATCTGCACATGTATCGATGATGTCTCTCTTTTGAGTTGTTGTTTGTGTGTCTGTATGTGGAAATGAAGAATTTGAAGGAATGATATTTTTGGTTTTATCTGTGAGGCTCTAATCTAATGGCATATGGTCGTAAAGGTCTCTGTAAGATCTTGAGCTTAAGCTCCCTTTTCGTCTGTACTGAGGATCTCAATACTCGGTTCTTCAAGTAATTTTAGAAACGTGTTATGGGATTATGGGTGCGATGAACTTTAGGTTTACATGTTGCTATTGATTCGCAGGGAAGAGTGATTGAATAGAATCTTGTATGAACTTTGTGCAGGTATATGGAAACGATGAATGGTCTTATGGGTATTGTGAACAAGGAACTGGTGTGTTCAGCTGTCCTAGTGGCAAGAATCCAATGTACACATATCGTGAGAAAATTGTTCTTGGGAAGACAGATTGTACAATCTTCATGGTAAATCAGATCTTGCGTGAGCTCAGCAGGGAATGGCCAGGACACACTTATGATTTGCTGTCCAAAAATTGCAATCACTTCTGCGATGTATTATGTGACCGCCTTGGTGTGCCAAAGATCCCAGGTAAAACCATTATTGTGGGAATCAGGGTTTGTGTGTGTGTTTATGTTATGTGACGGCTTGGGTTCTGTCTCTTAACAGGTTGGGTGAATCGTTTTGCTCATGCTGGCGACACAGCCTTGGAAGTAGCAGGAAACACAGCAATGCGGGTGGGTTCTCTCTCATTTTGCTCTGCCCACGCTGTTTCTTTTTTTACACCTGAATGCATGTGGATGTTAAGTCCTTGTGAACTGTGACTTTTGCAGGTAAAGCAAGCCAAAACTGAACTTGTTTCAGCCAGTAAAGTGGCTTATCGCTTCCTTTCGAATGTTACCTCAAACATAACCAATGGTTCAAATGGCTCCAGTGGCTCTCCACAGCGGCCAGGAACTCTCAACAATTCAGACAATGGGAGCTTTAGATTGCAAGGTAGTTGGTTGAAAGGTATACTTAACACTGCCAAACCCTCCACAAGTACAGAGATAGGGAACAAAGAGGAAGATACAAATCATACAATCACCAATCAGAAAAAGCAGAACCGTGACTCTGATGTTCTACTATTTCAGTAGCAACTGTACTGATCCACCCCAATGTATTCACTTACTGTATATCCACCTATCCAAAATTTATTCGTTTGTATCCATTACTTTGTATCACGATTCGAACACACCTCTCTTTTTTTTTCCCCTTTTCACAGCAGAACGTGTGATTTTGTTAAGAAGATATTTTCAACACGTTACTGGCAAAGACCAAGCAAGTCTTAGCATATGCATTGCACACCTATTAGAGGGTTTGTTAAAAGAATGTGATATAAGATAAGCAACAATGCAGTATGAAGAGACTTCAACATGTATAATAGATACAACTCAAAATGCGTCTTTAATATTACAGCGAACGAAAACAGAGTATAAGGTCTAACGTCAAGAGAAAAAAACAGAGCATTGACACCAAAGCAAGCAGAAGGCAAATGTTTATTTTAAAAACCGAATGAGGACGAGTCGTGGCATCTGTCATCCCCGGAACATCCCATTGAACACAAAGGCGTTCCCATCAGCATTTTCAGATATCTGTAGCGCCGAGACAGCCTGAGCAGCAATCAAATCAGCTGATATTCCCATGTTGTTATCCCAAGCACCCCTCCTCGTGAATGGCGACCAGTTACTATCTCCTAGTCCATAGCCATTTGACACAAACCCAATCCCTTGAACCGCATAGCTAGCACAGCTTTGGCGAGGAACGTAGTTAGTTCTTTCATCTCTAAACAGATCCATTGTGAAACCCTTTTCTTCACCAAACTTGACTCGAGATGAATCATCAGAATCTTCGCCCAGTAGGACGTGCAGAGCAACAGCTTCTGCAATTGCAGCTCCTTCTTCATCTAACCTTTGTTGTTCTTCCAATCTCTTCTGCTTCTTCTTTTCAAGCTCAGCCCGGATGGCTGCAGAAGTAGCAAGAGCTTTCTCCAAACGTCTCTTTTTCTTCTCAGCTTGTTTGATACGATCAAATTCATCTTTACCATGCTTCTTCTTCGCTTTCCTAACGACTGGCTGAACTTGCTTGCACACCGTGTGATCCATTATTGCTTGACTATAAATTTCTAACTAAAAAACTGCACTAAACTCGATGATGTTGTAGAGGAACTCAAGAACTACACCCACTCTGGTATATAGGAATACCTCATGGTGCGGACAATACAATCCCAGAAAGAAACAACAGGAGACAACTGAAGAGAGAGGTTATAAGAATTCGCAGACTTATTCTTCGAAATCATTCGTCCAACATTCCCGCACCCCTTAGACTCGCCCATTTTCTGCATTGACAATTACTTGATTAGTTTCAAGTTGCAGAGGAGTAGTAACACAGAAATCCATAACATCAAAATCTGAAAGCCAAAACAATAGCATTCAAACTTGTAAAAGCTAACAGTTGTAGATAGACCACCAACCAAGCAGACACAATTGTTCTAATGACCTCGAAAGACACCAAAAGTCCTAAAGAAGTCAAACAAAATCAGCCACCAATTAGATTGAAGATAGTCAACAACAGCCAAAGAGTAAAACCTAATGATTACTCAAACCCTAATTTCCCAGAGTAGGAGCAAAGTTGAAGAATACAAAGGGTATCCATCCATCCACAGAAAGAGTTAATTCCACGGCAAATTTCAGGATCTCTCTTAATCCTCAGCTAATAACTCAATTAAGACTAATGGATACAAATTACACAAATACAGACACCAGATCTGCCGCAGAAACTAATTTTCAGATCAAAATTAACCTCAATTCAACAAGAACAATAAGAGAAACAATCGGATTTAATCCATTATGTAGGTCTAAGATCCATGAATAAGCATAAGATCCGAGGAAGCTAATCAAAAAGACTTTTAACGAAATAAGTCAATTATATTGAAAAGATAAAGGGAAATTGAAGATAAACGGAGAAACAAAGATGATGATGAAATTTAGATCCAAACCTCGGCAATATGGCATAGAAGCAGCTGCCTTCAAAGAACTCCTTTAAATTAATCGGATAATACAGAGAGATAAACAAAAACGCAGAAGTAAAGTTGCTGTTTTGATGCAGAGAGAAAGAGAGAGGAATTTCGAGAGATAAAAAAGAAGAGCAGACGAAGAAGACGAGAGAGAGAGGATAATAGAAGGAATTATAACTAGTACAGAGAAAGAAACGCAGCGCGACTTCTAATGAAATGGGGACACGTGTCGAATGATGTCTGACTTTTTTTTCAAGTGTAAGTTTTCAATTGGGACTTTGGAGACTTGGCCGGTGCGACTTCGTCTACTCCCAGTATTTTGTGGGTCCTAATGAGGGCTATTAGCAGCCGTTAGATCCCCCGATAACTGTTTTGAGATGTTTCCGGTTCCAACTTTTTTTTTTGTCGACTTCCGGTTCCAACTTTGCAATATTTATCATGTAAGAAAGAAAATTTGAGCCTTTCACGAATATGTACAAGTGTCATGTTACCTTACATTACAATAAAATATAAGAGCTTAATTTGCATTCAAAGTTTATCAACTTGACTAAGCTTTGTTTGTGCTTTGAGCATCCCATTCAAGATTCATCCACCAAAATGAGACTTTGAATACACTTTTGATATAACAAAAAACTTGGTCGAATTTCTTTGGTCCTAATTTATTTCCTGAATCCCATCTGTTGTACTGGGCCTAGGCCCAATTGGCCCAATATGTATGTACCATAAAAAAGAAGTCATTAAGTTTTTATGATTGACTTTTTTACATAGAAGCAAAATTATAAATTTGGTGTATGAATGGATGGACTAATTCGAGACGAATCAGATGGCTAACGAAAACCAGACTTGTGTCCGTTTTGCATTTTCGAAAATTATCGGAAGAATCGGTCAATTGATTACCCTCTTTTTTTTTTGTTTACCCCATTTTTTAATAGTCATGAATCATCTTCCTTGGTTGTGTCAGATTACTTAAGTCATTATTTTGTTATAGAGATGCTTTACTAGTATTTTTGATTTGTTTTGGTAAGGACACTTGTCTAGCTAAAGAAATGTTAGTTAAATGAAAGAAAAAAGGTTCAGTAGTTGACCCGTTTAATCAACTGCGAACAACGTTCATACTAATATAATTTGTTACCATAAATTCATAATCTAAACGCGTGCTTAAGTTGTAAACAAAAGGAATTAACAAGGGACACGTAAAGTAGCAATTCCGCAGGAAAAGCGAGGGTAAAATTGTCATTTCAGTGGATCCCCACCACCACCACCACCGCCGCACCAGTTTCTTCTTCATCTCCTACGTCTGAAATTGAGAAATCGGAAGAAGAAAGATAAGTCTAATCTTGTGCCTTTAGATTTCTTTTCGGGGAGATCTAGTAGTTGTTGGATTCGTTAAACGGAGAAGTGGATTTGGTACGAGTCTTTAGGTTTCCTTCTTCACCAAAAGCTCTATATAGAGAGAATCTGCGAGCTCTTTTTGGTAGGAAATTAGGGTTCGTGTTGCTTGGTAAATATAGAATCAATGACGGAGGTTGTTCTGCATATATACGATGTGACGAACAGTGGATCGGAGAAGACTAACAACACCATTGTTCAGATCAATAGGTTCTTCAAAGACGGGATCGGTCTTGGCGGTATATTCCACAGCGCTATTCAGGTACTACTCTTCGTCTATATTCTATGAATCTACATTTATGTACAATTATCGATGATGTCTAAGCTTGGTTTTGGTCTACTTTATGTAGATTTGGTTTTTGTTTCTGTGTATGTATGTGGAAATTAAGAAGTTGACGGCATGATACTTTTCTTTTGATATGTGAGGCTTTAGTTTAATGGTTTATGGTCCTAAAGGTCTGGAGCTGAAGTCTCTCTTTTGCTCAGGATCTTGTGTTTCCTAGTACTTTTGGTAACTTTCCATATGATAATGATTGCGATATATTGACCAAGTGCTCTCTGGAGACTTGTTAAATCCAATGATGGCTTACGTTTACTTCTGTGATCTTTGACCTGGGCAAATATAATTGCATATACCACTTTCCCATTTGAGTCGTGACAATTTGGTGTATTCCAACAAAACTACCAGAATTTAGGTTTTCAAGTTAGTGCTAATCATTCTATGTTCTTAGGTCTGTATATCTATGCAATATCATTTGATTATTCTTGTTCATGGTTTTGTTATTTTTTTGTGTCTTGTAGATGACTATTGATTCGCAGGGAAGAGTGATTGAATAGAATATTTTATGACCTTTGTGCAGGTATATGGAAACGATGAATGGTCTTACGGGTATTGTGAACTAGGAACTGGTGTATTCAGCTGCCCGAGTGGAAAGAATCCAATGTACACATACCGTGAGAAAATCGTCCTTGGCAAAACAGATTGCACAATCTTCATGGTGAATCAGATGTTGCGTGAACTCAGCAGGGAATGGCCTGGACACACTTATGATTTGTTGTCAAAAAATTGCAATCACTTCTGCGATGTACTCTGTGACCGGCTTGGTGTGCCAAAGATCCCAGGTAAAGCCATTTTTTGGGAATCTGGTGTGTGTGTGTGTGTGTTTTGTCTTCAAGGCTTATGTGACGGCTTGGGTTCTGTCTCTTAACAGGTTGGGTTAATCGCTTTGCTAATGCTGGGGACACAGCCTTGGAAGTGGCAGGAAACACAGCAATGCGGGTGGGTTCCCTTTTGTTTAGCTTCTCTACAACGTAAATGCAACATTATGGGTGTTCAAAACTTGTAAATTGGGATTTTGCAGATGAAGCAAGCCAAAACTGAACTTGTGTCAGCTAGTAAAGTGGCTTATCGCTTCCTCTCGAATGTTACTTCGAACGTAACCAATGGCTCCAATGGCTCTCCACAACGACCGGGAACTCTCAACAATTCAGACAGCGGGAACTTGAGATTGCAAGGTAGTTGGCTCAAAGGCTTACTTAACACAGCCAAACCCTCCACTAGTACAGAGATAGGGAACAAAGATGAAGATGCAAATCATGCAGTCACCAATCAGAAGAAACAAAGCCGTGACTCTGATGTTCTACTGTTTCAGTAGCAACCGTACCGATCCACCACAATGCATTCGGTTAGCTGTATATCCACCGGTCTAAGAGTCACGCACTATTCTCCTCGTCTGTACCCATTACTCTGTATCAACGTTGGAACCTGTCATTTTTTCTTGAGTTTTTAGCTCACGTGTGCTTTTGTTAAGATCATTCTCGCTTGTTACTGTCAAATCTTAACATCAAAAGGTTTATTAGTCTCAATACACTAGAAATTGTGACTGAATTTGGATAATCACGTGATTCAAGAGGTACTCTGTAATCTGTATAAAACTTAGAACGTATTTGTGAATGTTACAAAGAGAATTCAGAAAACATCTTTTCAGCTAGTCTAACATCAAAAGATAAACAACGAGGAGGAATTTTCACACCAAAAGGGGTTCTAGAATAAAGAAAAAAACTGCAACTCTACTCATAGCAAACACTTGTTTCTGCAGCCAAGTTTGGCACGATGGCTTTTGTCATCCCCCGAACATCGTCTCGAAGACATAAGCGTTCCTATCAGCGTCCTCAGATATCTGTAGTGACGAAACAGCCTGAGCAGCAATCAAATCTGCAGATATTACCATGTTGTTATCCCAGACATCCTTCATGAATGGCTTATATGACACTGACCAGTTACTATCTCCTAGTCCATAACCATTTGACACAAACCCAATCCCTTGAACCGCATAGCTAGCACAACTTTGGCGAGGAACATAGTTGGTTCTTTCATCTCTAAACAGATCCATTCCGAAACCCGTTTCTTCGCCAAACTTGACTCGAGATGAATCATCAGAATCTTCGCCCAGTAGGACGTGCAGAGCGACAGCTTCTGCAATTGCAGCTCCTTCTTCATCTAACCTTTGTTGTTCTTCCAATCTCTTCTGCTTCTTCTTTTCAAGCTCAGCCCGAATGGCTGCAGAAGTAGCAAGAGCTTTCTCCAAACGTCTCTTTTTCTTCTCAGCTTGTTTGATACGATCAAATTCATCTTTACCATGCTTCTTCACTTTCCTAGTAACTGGCTGAACAACTTGCTTGCACAACGTGTGATCCATTATTGCTTGCTATAACTCTTTGATTCCAACTAAAGTAAAATGCACTAAACTCGTTGTCTAAGAGGATTTCAAAGACTACAACCACTCAGGTATATAGGAATACCTCATGGTCCGAACATTACAATCCCAAACAGAGTCAACAAGAGACAACTCAAGGGAGAGGTTATAAGAATTAGCAGACTTATGATTTGGAATCATTAGTCCTCCTTTCCCACACCCCGTAGACTCTCCCATTTTCTGCATTGACGATTACTTGATTAGCTTATAGTAGTTGCAAAGGAGAAACAGATAAGCCTTGTGCATAACATCAATCTTAAAGCAACAGTCAAAACAATAGCATTCAAACTTGTAGAAGCTAACAATTGTAGTTGCAAAACATTCCACTTTATTCAAGGAACATAAAAAGACACCAAGTCCAAAGAAAGTGGTCAAACATAAATCAACTAACGATTTCAACAGTCAACAATAACACAAGATAGAAGATACAACAAACAAGCTAATGCCTGATCATTTCAATGGATGCAAACTAGAAGCAATCAATCGAGAGTGACCAGATCTGCCTCAGAAACCCATAATTAAGCATTAAATCTGATGAACAAATGAAACTGCTCGAAAAACTTTTCTCGAAAGAAGTCAATTCAATTAGAAAAAATCTATGGAAATTGAAGATAAACGGATCAACAAGATGATGAAATTGGATCCAAACCTCTAGAAAATGGCATAGAAGCAGCTGACTCAAAGAACTACTCTAAAATTTAATCGGATAATACAAAGAGAGAAAGAGAAACGTAGCTTTCTGGATCCAGAAGACTCTATAGAGACAGAACATGACATACAGTAGTTCAAGAAACGTAGGCTGACTTGTTGTTTGTATCCAATCAAAACAAGCCACGTGGTAAATGACTTAGAAGCAAATTTTACTTGCAGTTTCCTTCTTTGGGACGTCTATCTACTACACTTGGACCGGTGCAACCATATCTTGTCCATTAGCTTAATTCAGCTATCTAAAATTATTATCTCAATTTTTTCACTATTCAAATATACAAGATCATGTATTTCACGTGATTCGGATGGTTTTAAATTTGTAATTTTTTTTGAGCATTTGTTAATATTTTGAAGTAACTTTTTTAAAGAAAAAATCAAACTAATAATTTAGATTTTAGACCCTCGTCGTCTTATATCCTACCCCTTTATGTATCTGTTAAAATAATTAATTTTTCCAAACAAATAATAATATAACGGGTATGGTCATGGAACGGAAAAAATTGGGACGGAAATGTGTATGACCCGAAATAGATATGCATAGTTGTGCCTTTCATAACAAAGCTATTAACCGTCTTCAGAATCCATGTAGCTTTTCTTCGAACGATTGATCGAGACTTCGGTCCCAACTTTGAAAACAACTTAATGCATAAGCGTTTTCAAGAATGCTCTCTTAATTTTTAAAAAATTCAGTGGACTTAAGCTTTTAAGTGTAGCTAAGACACGTAGCAAATTGGGGAACCTTAAGCTCTTTGTCATTAGAAAATGGAAATTGCAAAACGCGTGGGGTTTACTTATTTTTCGTATTGGAACCGAATAATCGTGATCTTGGTTAGGTTAAAAATAACAACTCATTTTGGTTGGTGGAGTAGCCACAAGAGATACCATTCGTCCACGAATCAATCTTGACTTTACAAAAACTGTATAATAAGGGAATGTGTAATAATGGATTGATTAGTGCATGTGTTAACGGTTATTATTATTGGAGCTTATTCGTCAAAAAGCGTACCCAACTTCCTATTTATGTCAATAGAAAGCTATGCATGATCGATCATTCGATCTTTCTATTGCAGTTTTGTGTCCTTATCAAATTATGCCTCCACGCCACCTCATCCTTTCTCCCACTTTTCACCATTTCAATATTGCAAGTTTTTAAAACCTGTATTTAGTATTTATTTAGTGGACAGATGACTAATGTGAGAGTCGTGAGACCATAACATATCTTTCGGTGACCAAACACGTTTGATTAATTCTCAATTCATTTTAAGATTGAAAACATATAGTTATATACAATAAGCAGATAATTCTTTTCCTTATCTCTTGGGATTTAATTGGATAGTGTTGTGGGAGTGCACATAATAACTTCCACTTAATTAGAATTGGTGAGCATGAGGAAATATTGTGATGTATCCACTTTAGTGAGATATATTGGACAAGCACGTAACACGTAACACGTTTCAAAAACTTTACGTTTTAAAGTCAAATCCCTTTTATGATCCCACCCGCCAAATAATTAACTTTTTATACAGAACTCGACCTGTCCATAGTGTGTAATGCCTTAAACTATATAATCCTCTCTATTATTTGGAAGTAAGTTTTGTAGAAAGTGTTTATGTAGGTGTCGCAACCATGTCTATTCTCAAAATTTTCTTTTAGAAATAACATTGTTTTTTATAAGATACAACCAGAAGTGTCACGGGAAAATATTCAATAATCTAATACAAGATTATCCATTACGTGAATGCTGAACTCTTTACATAATCTAATACAAAATTATGTCCTTACACGCAACGAGGGCGTCTAACAATTTCAACAAGATCGCGAAGAAGCTGCCATATATACTGTGAACGTAAGCGTGTAAAATGCATATATTATTCTACGTAAAGAGGAAAATTCCATAAACATCAATCTATGTAGATGTCATTTGATTTATCAGATAAGAAATATTTGACGTAATGGGTTTGAAGGAAGTCAAACGTAATTCCTGGTTTTGGTGTCGTTGGTTTAGGACGTCGAGCAATAGCCAATATGTAGTTGGTGTCATAATTTTTTGTAAGTTCCATGTTCTAGAATTGTGATTGTAGGTCACTCCCGATCATAGTGAATTTGATTCTAGTAAAATATAACTTTAACATATAGTTTTATCAGTATGTATTTTGTTGTTATAGTAGCAACGACAAAACAAACAACGTAATATGTCAATCGTCGCTACAGTGCTTGCTACACGCACAAATACAATTGCAAGAAAGAGAGGTATTTATATTTTTTAAAATATTCATTAAAATCAAAATCGGCATATAGGATTTATCAACATAGACCGTCTTAAGATGATCATAATGACAGAAGACAAAAAAAGAATTTGGGATTTAAAACTTGTTTAAAGTCAAGAACTCGAACTCGACCCGGAGCCCGAGGCCTTTTTGTATGATTTGATTCTCCGACTAATCTCCTTATCTAACTCTTCATTTCCTCCAACTTCTTCCAATTCCTGAATCACCAAATCCAAATTAGCAAAAAAAGCCAACAACATGAAGAAGATTAAGAAGAATATAAACAAATCAAGAGACTTCTTACCTTGGGTCCAAGAAACAGTCCATATGGTACACCATTGAACTTGTCTGTGTGATGTAGCTGAAACATAATCATGCACGATCAATAACAATAAAAATATGATTATTAAGATACTAATAATAATAAAATAAAATCTATTTTGGGAAAGAAACCGTTTGTATTTACCTGGTGAGCGGCGGCGACCTTTCGGAGGTAAGGGACGTCGGCGATGGGACCTACAGGGAAACGCTTGTGCACGAGACCATCGTGGACAAACATGTAGGCGATTCCAAACACCGTTATGCCTAACCCCTGTTTCAAGGACGAGCTTAAAATTAAGCCACCAGGTCATTTGTGTTAATGCAGCCAACAAAGTCATTTGTCATCACATGTATCCAATATTAAAATACAACATACACAGAGAGAGAGACACACAAAATCCTGCTACATAGATACGTTAATTAAAATTCTGTTTTAACGTATGATTAATCTCAGTCCACTACTATTATTATTTTTATTTTCTAACATTAAGTAGCGATTAAAAAAAGGCACCGAAATGTCCTAATTCTGGTGATTAGTTAGTGTTTAAACTAATTAAAACAAAAAGACCAAACCATAGAGTCAAAGATCTTGGAAGTTGGTTTTGTGCGTTTTATTTAGTAAGACCAAATGAAAGAGGGACTTACGGCGCCAAAGCAGAGACCAGGAACGAGTCCTTTATTGAAGAATCCATAAGAGAGGAGACCAATCGCTGGACCAGCGTTCACTATAGCAAAAACATCGTTTAGCTCAAACGGTCCTTCTCTTGGTTTGTGATGTGACTGCAACAAAATTCAAATCAGGCGGTTTGAAATTGGATAGTCATGATGAGAATTTTCAGCAAGCAAAGTAACCTCATGCATATTCCATAGAGAAGCGTGCCACAGAGCTCTATGAGCCCATCTTGCCCAGAATTCCATACCAACCTGAATAATCCAAAAATCTCAGCCAAACTTTTTTGTTTATGAATCAGAAAAATTGGGATGAAGTTTTGAAACTTACAGCAGCACCAACAGAGAGAGCAAATGTACCAAACATTTCCAACATTGAGATCTCACCTCCCTGATTTTTGCAACCAAACAAAAGGATGTGAGAATTCAGAATTTCGAATTGGTTTAGTTAGTTAGTTAGTTAGTTATACCTCCATTTGCCAAGAGAATCTGTAGTAAACAGCCATAACAGCCATAGAAGTGATACCAAAGCTCGACAACATAGCAGCGATTAGATAAGTGGACCTCTCCGATTTCTTCCTCTCCAATTTCTCCGCCAAACGCAACGCCAGATACTCAGCGTCTATAGCGTTTGTGGAGCTCGTGCTCTCCGGTCTCTCATCGTTCTCAATCGGAGAATTCTGTCTCCGTTCTTCGACGACGTAACAGACAGAAAAGCGTTTAAATCGAAGAGACGGAGAGAATCCGGATAAGGATTTCGGGAGGCGGAGTCGGAAATCGGTAGAGGAGGAGGAGAAAGAGCGGTGGAGTGGTTTGAATGTAACGGCGGTTGAGAGTCCTGCCGCCATCCTAATGGAAGGAGGAGCTACTTGTTTTGAGGTTAACCTTTTATGCGAGCGAGAGAGATAGATAGACAGAGAGAGAGATGTGGTGTGGATGGATTTAAATGCAAGTGAGGCCACGATTTTTTTGTTTTTGGGTAAAAGTAAGTGCTCTTTTTTTTGCCTTTTCAAAATTAAATTAAACAAGTGAAGGATGGTTTAGTTTCGTGTGACTAAAATTGCCCTCAAGTTTTTTTAGCGACTAATCCTACCCCACCCTTATATCACATTTACATTATTACCCCCACTCAAAATGGGTTACTTTCTTATTTTTTGATAATATTTGTTTTCTTTTTTGGATTTTTTTCCATCTTTTCTTTGACCAAAAATGTATTTGCTTACCTTTTTCACATAAGCTCAGTTATGTTTAATTTATTAATTTCTAGATTTTTAGTATAAATATGTTTTATAAACCAAATTAGCATTTACTATAAGACTTAAACCATACAAAAGCCTTTTTTTATTCTTCTCACTTGTCTACAAAGCTAACAATATCTTAAGAACACTTTAGTATTTTAGTATGAATCACATCAATTTAGTTTATAAATGATTTATCTTTTTTAATTAAATCCAAGATACAGTATTTTGTAAACCATAATTAAGGTGAAACAAATTTATAAACATTATTGTTGTTATAAAATATAAGATATATAGAGAAAGTAAACTTATGTAGAAATTCTACTAGATTCATTTACTGTCTATTGTTTTGGATTCGTTTTCTAAAAAGTAGATTTTTTCATTTTAAGGAATGTGGATATGTTTAGGACGCTACATCATCACTACATGAGTACATGTGGAGACTTGTGGCATGGTTGTCATAGTTCCGTGTATTGCGTGTGATTTTGTATTGTTTATATCCGTTTGTTCTAAACGTCATTTGTATAATTTTCGATATCGTGATGAATAATGATGTAATTCTAAGATGTCTGGACTAAGTCCTTAACTTAAAATGGCATAAACGTAAAATCACAGAAACAGCGATGGTGAAAGACAAAGAAACAAAAAGTTAGGCTCCAAACCAGAAACGAACGCAACAAGTTCCTTACAAGTTACACCCATTTATGAGGCTGATGATGCCATATGGGCTTTCTCTACGTGTCACATCACTATTCACTATGACAAATCCTCCTAGTATCTTTGTTTTTTGGTTCTTTTATAGAATTATTATTTTTTTTTTCTTTTTTTGGACCTCAAATTGTGATATGGATACTGCAACTTGGGTCATGGACCTTCAATTACACTCTTCTGCTAAAGGCCGTTGTAGATATAAGATGATGAAACGTTTGATTCTCTTGCGCTTTGGATTCTGAGATTTTGGGATGAATATAGATTATGGTTTGCATTAAAGAATGACCGGACTATTGCTAATGTGCACAAAAACCTTGTCACCAAGACACTGTTAGAATTTCTCCTGCTCCAACATTGTAATGTGCAATGACTTGTTGTCCTCTAAAACCCCAGCTTTCCACTTAACATCTGTCTGTGTGATAACGAGTCCACCGTGATTTCAAAGACTCCACATAGTCGTCTGCACCAGAAACTCTGATCATGATCCTAAAGGGACCCTGAAAATGTATTACTGCTAGTTAGATACACGAGTCTAGTCACAAGGAAGGAAAACAAAAACATTACCGGATTTTGAGCTAGAAACTGGTCCTCTGGAACAAGAGCGCCAAACTTTCGTCTCTTTGCCTCACGTTCCTAGGGTCGTGCAGTTTGCATCTTCTCCATTGAACACCCTTATCTCAGCGGTGGTATTTCCTTCATTATACTTAAAAGGGGTTCAGCTGGTGGCACTAAATCACAATAGCTAACATCCTCCTTGTCAGCAAAATAGTCAACACCACTCGAAAACGCATGCATAGCGAGATTTATTACCAAATAGGCGTTGCTTGTCACTATGCCGTTCAAGACATCAATACCCTACATTGCAGACAAGATTAAGGCAAGGGAAAATGAGTTTTAAAAATGACTTATTAAGGGAGACAAAATTTGTGAACTTCAAATCTCAGCTCACCCCATGTCCAGATTTCAGCATGTTAGTTAGAAAAGAAGAAGTAAGAGTATCATGGTATAACACGACGGTTTATTCTAAACAATGACATGTTACAAGAAACAATGACCTTAATTTTGGTAACAGTATCCATCCAAGCAGTGATCCGTCATTGGGTGAAATTCTAGCAATACAATTAGACTGGTATCTTCTACTGCACCATTTATTCAAGATAATGAATACTCCATTTGCTACTAAGCTCAAATAGGATACTTGTTTATTCCAATCGTCTCTTTACAAAAGGATCTTAAACTACCGAGCCAAAAGAGCAAGACAAACAATCAAATAAACTAAATAAAATCGAAATCAAAGCCAATAAATCATAAAATACCACAGAACAAAGACCACAATACAACGGTTACACAAAAAGATGAAGACACGGTTCAAGCATACTGACACATTCATCTCAGAGAGTAGCAGAAAGAGCGTTGTAGTAAGAACGTATCTTAGGGACATGAAGCACATGATCAGACCACTCAACATTCCCCAAAATTTCACAAGTATTGCGCCTTTCAAGCGCAATCACTGCACACCAAAGCATCTGCCAATCGCCGACACCTTGGTTCCAAAAAACAGCGAGCTTTCCACCATAATCAGCCAAACTAACAAAAGCACGCGGAGATAACTTGGGTAGTCGTCCTCCTATCAAACACTCCAAATTTCTCCATGTTCTTACCTCAGTGTCATACCATCTGAACACTCGGTCAATAGCACATGAGTACAAAACATTACCAACCACGCAAAAACATTTTGAAAACATAAACTCACACATGGTATCTCCAACCTCCTCCCAGCTACCTTCCACTGGATTGTAATCAACCACCTTTCTCCCAGTCACGAGGTTGACCTTTCCGCCAACACTTGTGCTTATGAAGATCTCCTTGCCTTGTGACACGCTGCATGGGATAGCCACCCGATCACTTACTTGTGTTTCTGTGTCCAACACCGTAACCGAGTTCTTCAAGGAATCCGAGCCATCTTCTTGGTGTAACCCTGCTACATATATCTTTTGATCAAGGACGCTAACAGAAACTCTAAATAGCTCCACCGGCAAGCTTGGAGCCTGGCGCCACGTGTGAGACCGGCAATCCAGAACCCAGACACTAGAGGAGGTCAAATGGTGGTATCTGGTTACGCCAATGTTATAGATATTAGAACCAACCGCCGCGAGGCTATATCTCTGAGTCAAAGGAGAATGGGGAATTGGGATTCTTGCCAAGACATAACCACTTGACCTGTCCTCCTCCTTATTACTACTGGTTGTTGTTCGATCCGGTTTCCGGCAGAGGGTGAACCAGCTAGGGCCGTTTTTATAAGAATACATATTTATGCACACATAGAGACGACTCTCCCTGCGGCCCAAGAGTGACCTGACCTTGTAAAGCTCCGGTGAAGCCAGGAGAGATCGAAAGCTCTTGGAGACGAGTGAGAGAATAGGATAGTATAATATTGAGACGCGTGCGATGATGACCAATACCAAATCATCGGGAAGTGACGGATTTGTTGTCGACGACACCTTCTTCTTCTTCTTCTTCATGTTCGACGACGTCGTTGTCTCTCCGCTGACCAACCTCTCCATTTCTTTTACTTTTTTCTTTGGGGATCGGCGGCGGAAGGAGACAACAGATTAGGTGTTAATATTCGTTGGGCCCTTTATGGGCCTTGATCACTTTTTAACTAAAAACGTTTTGTGTTTAGTTTTTTTGCCGAAGATGTTGGTCAAGGGTATTATACTATTTATGGGATTATGTTTTGTGGTGTGGCATTTGCAGAGTGTCAGAGACGTCGTTTGATTTTGGGAGAGACTTTTGTTAACCGAGGGGAATTGTAATTTCCTTTTGCCGCGATTTTGGATTTTCAAGGTACGAGGTTTTGATTCTCATCTTCAATCATTGAAGTTTGCTAAATGCTAATGTTCAGAAATTATGGTAAATTATAGCCAGTATACATTCTAACCATTACCAAGCGCAATATTTTCATACCAAGCATTGTTGCTCGATATAATTTCCGCTCTTTGCTGATGCTTGTTTTAGCTTGATTTGGTACAGCTTTGGCCACAGTTTCCCCGTTACTGCAAAACAAATGATCGAGACACAAAATTGATGGAGACACAAAATGTTGTGACTATGAGGCGACGTCGAGTAATCAAGCCTAGAGGGGATGATAACAAGATTTATTACCAAAGAGGCGTTGCTTGTCACTGTCCCATGCTATGCCATTCAAAACATCAATACCCTATAGTGCATGCAAGATTAAGGTAAGGGAAAAAATAGTTTTAAAGATGACTTATTAAGAGACAACCTGTGAACTTTTTTCCATATTTTAACTCACCCTATGTCCAGATTTCAGCAATCCCCGACTGCGAAAAAATGTCAGAAAATAAGTAAAAAAAAAAAAAAAA
>Ga0041059_1001333_pt1 | contig 19722 bp, 14 predicted proteins | sample AraColnosormetaG_FD_56232 | JGI IMG/M metagenome (GOLD analysis project Ga0041059, IMG submission 56232) | Arabidopsis roots microbial communities from North Carolina, USA - Col MF nosort | ecosystem: Host-associated > Plants > Roots > Unclassified | place: USA: North Carolina | collected... | reverse complement strand
TTTTTTTTTTTTATAGAACCTCCTCAAAGTAAAAAAAAAACGTGGACCATTTTGATATTGTTTCTTTGTTTGTTCCTACCATTTTTAGCAACGCTGATTTTTATTTTTTTTGGTCATTACATCAGTAAAATTAAAAAACCAAAATTAGTAAATTAGTAATAAGTCTGTATTTTCATATTTATTTGATTCATATAAATAGAAATAGTGACGAATGATTTTGTACAAAATGATGCAGTGGAAATGAAATGTGACAGAGCACAGAGGCAATGGTTACAAAAGAGAGAGAAGTGAATCTAGTGTTTACCTAAAACATGCTTAGAGTCTTGAGAGAAGCAGAGCTTTGTACTTTTGGTTTTTCCTCCCAAAAATGAAATTATATGTTTCAACATTTTTCTCTATTCCCAAAAAATGGTCCAAAGAATTAAACAATACACAGGAAATCTTCTTCACTGAGTGTGAACTTCCTTTGCAAACAACAATTATGTGTTGGTCATCTTTATTCCTATTCTCTTTGCCCCTGCTGTGTAAGAATGAGTTAAAAGAGCTTTCAACAACATTGGATCGATTCTGGCCATAGCTCAGAGTGTGTTTCCCCTGGTAGAGAAGTATAGCTATAGATGCATTACAATCTACAATCACAGATAATGTAGAAGCCTTTGTGAAAGCTGAGAGAAGAGTTTCTACATACCAATCAAGCTGAGCCATCAACTAGATTGTGCATACTAGTCATAAAATTTTGACCATATGCACTCAGGGACGGAACCAGCCAGCTCCATGTAAAAAAATGATCATTCCAAGTCACCAACTTTGCTTCCTCGTCAACTGAGTAATAGCCTTTCAAGGAACTCAACCTCTCGTGACTCGTGGTCTTTCTCCAAATGTTTGAACAAGGCTCTATGTGTGTAACCATCTGGCTCAATCTCTTTATCTAGCATCTCTTTATACAATTTAACAACCTCTTCCCACTTTTCAAAATCACAGTTCTTGCTTATAAGCATAGTGTAGCTATATTTATTTGGTGGAATCCCTTCTTCTTCCATCTTGCACAAGTATCTGTAAGCTTCATCTATATTACCAGCTTTGCACATGCCATATAAAAGAGCATTGTGCGTCATGACATTTGGACGAACGCCTCTCTTTTTCATCTCGGTGGAGTACTGGAAGGCCTGTTCTAGCCTTCCAGCTTTTGCATGACCATAAATCAACACAAAGTAGGTAATCACAGAGGGATATAACCTTTTTCTCAGCATTTCATCATACAAGTTTCTGGCCATCTTAAACTGGCCATTCTCCAAATAACCGCGAATAACCGTGGTGTAAGTAACATGATCTGGGACAAGACCAACTCTGAAAATCTTACGCTGAAACTCAATCGCTTTTACCAGATTCCCAACCTTGCAGAGTCCATCTATACGAACGTTATAGATGGTCAGATCTGGAGCATGATGATCCGTTGCCACCATCTCTTCGTGCAGACGAAATGCTTTGTCTGAATCTCCAAGTCGCAATTCACCAACAGCCCTTGTAGTGTATGCATAACCATCAGGTTTAATCCCTTTCCTCAGCATCTCGTCATAAACTTCAGTAGCCATGGAAAGATTCCCATTCTTAACAAATCCTTTTACAAGAGTTGTGTACGTAATCACATCAGGAAATATCAGTTGGGTGGTCATCTCTTCTTTTAACCGCTGAGCACCTTCCAAGTTCCCTGACTCACAAAGACCATCTATTAGAGTATTATAGGTCACAATACTGGGATGGATATCCCCAGCTCTCAAGTCATCAAACAAGAGAGAAGCCTCTACAAACTTCCCCATCTTGATGTATCCATGCATCAGAGTGTTATAAGACACAACATCTGGAGCAGCCATACTAGATAACAGCTCTCTGGCATCATCTATTCTTCCAAAATCGCAGAGAGCACATATATAAATATTATACGTGGATGTGGTTGGATAAATACCCGCATTGAGCATTTCGTCTGTAACTCCCCAAGCATCATCAAACAAGCCTTGTTTGCAATACCCTTCAATCAACGGGTTAAACGAGTAAGGTGTAACAGCGAACCCCGATCTCCGCATATCTCCATGAAACCGTCTAGCTTCCTCCATTTTACCATTCTTGGAAAATCCATTGATCAGTATATTGTAAGTCACCTCACTAAATTCAATATTTCTTCTCTTCATCTCTAACCAAATCTTGTCAACTCGCTCCAAATCACCAGCCTTGAAACAAGAATCCAACATAGTATTAAATGTAATAACCGTAGGCATAATACCATGCTCAATCATCGTCTCATAAACCGCTGAAGCCTTATTCATCATCCTTGAATCCCTAAGAACCTTCAAAACTATGTTACAATTTCTAACACTAGGTAAAAACCCTTTCCTAATCATCTTCTCAAAACTCAACAAAAACTTCTCCGCCATAGATTTCTTAGTGTAAACCCACAACAACAGATCTAAAAGCTTGAGAGCAATCAACTTATCAAAGCTCCCATCAATCAAAAGATCATCAATTTCGTGCATACCAAGATCAATACTCCTCTCAGCAACCAAATAAGCTTCACTCATCAAATCATTCTCAGCTAAAATCTCCAACATCGCAGCAAAAGCTTGCCTTGACTGCTTCACATCGCTCTGTCTCTGTATCCAATTGAAAAACCGAAACGCGATTTCGGGTTTGACCCGAATCATATTGAGGACTCTAATAAGCAAATTTGGATCAGTTAGAAGAAGACGAAACTGATGAGAAGACCACTTCCGATTAGGTTTATTACTATCTCCGTGAGAGCTCAAAATGAGATTAGCGTAATAAGACTCGAGATTGGAAGATGAAGAAGAAGACGATGCAGCGCAATGAGGAAGAGTAGAGAATCGAAAGAGGAAGCGTGAGAGGTTATTGTTGTTGTTGGTAGTAGAAATAGAGAAGAAAGATCTCGAAGCTCTGAGACAGAGACGGAGACATAGGATCATTGAGGAAACAGAGAGGAACACATAGGAACCAAAGCTTTGAATTGATCAAGACTTCAAGAGTATCGATTTCAATGGATCCGAGAGAAGAAGGAGGAGCGGCCATTAATTCTCCACGAAGCCTTGTGGTGCCATCTCTCCCTCCCGTGCGTCGGCGATCAAACATCTCCCGGAGCTTAAACAAAATAAGGGTTTATCTCAATGTTCTCTTAACCGGACCGGTTCAACCGTGATTCAATCTCGTAAAATCCACGGTTAAAACCGTTAAATTCGGTTCTTTGCTCAACTTTCCTTTCTGAAGTCAAAATTTCCGACCGGTTAAAGCACGACCCAGAAATGCAACCGGTTTACCATTTCGATTTAGTTTTGGAAAAACATTCTCATGTGATACTTACCTACTTGTCATTTATCAAGTAAAGTCTTACAAGGTTGCTACATTCACATGATCATGTCTAAAGAATGTTATGACGAAAACAAAATCTAAGTACCATATCTATAAAGTTAAGAAACGTGTACAACACATTGAACATTAGATGAATGTTACTACAAGACACAAGCCACTGAAACAAACCGAAAAAAAACTCAATTGCAAAATCCAAACTAACTGTCAAGAGTAACATTCTGCATTTCAACTACTAGCTCAGCTTCACATCTTTTATCCAATTCAGTTTCCATATGTTTCAAGGAGTTTCGCAGCTTCCCGCAAGCTCCCGAAAAGCCGTCTGAAGAACTCTTCAAACGCTCAACTTCAGTTTCAAATTCGTCTAGATTTCCCTGTATAACCTTCACTGTTTGCTTCATCTTGTTCATCTCCTGCGGTGGATAGACACAAGCACCAAGCTCATCGATTTGTACACCAGTTCCTTGACACAGCTTCAGTAGCTTCTCAAGCGACTCCACAAACCCACTATTATCCTTTGGATTCTCCATCTTAATCATACCAGTGATAACTCGAATGAGTTCTTTTATCACCATGATAGTTTCAGAGACAATCTCAGTAACCATTGTAGCAACTTCCATTTCTTCAGGAGACAAATCATCGCCTAAATCGTCATCATCATCATCATCACTAGACATATTATCACCAGATGCCTCACATTCAGATAAAGGACACGCTGGCTTCACTTCTTTCATCTCCCTAAGAACATCCTTCATGGAAACCGCAACCTGTGTAATAGCTCTACCAATCGCAGTAATGTTTGTTGCAGGAACCTTCTTGAAACTGGAACATGCTTCCCAAACCACTCCCGAGAGCTGCGGAATAGACGGCTTCTTATCCTTCTCATACGATCCCTCTAGTTCACAGATACAAAAACAAAACCATCAACAACTAAGCACTCACTAGAAGTAGCACCTTGAAAGCAAATCAAACTGTGGCATAATGGAAGAAAGTGTAAAACTTTCAGTTAATTACCGTATAGAGAAACAGAACCCTGCAACAATCTGAAGCTAGAATCAACAATTTGCTTAACAGAAACATGTATGATTGAAGAAAGCGTAGGTCCAGCACCAAGAGTGCTTCCATGGCAACAGAGTAAAAACCCTTGAAGGGCATTGAAGTAAGACTCCATAGTCTCTTTAAGTGAATCAGCTTTTGGAGATTCTCCAGTCCATAGCATTCCCACTATTAGGAGTAGTCCCAAGCACCAATTGAGAACAGGAAATCACAAAAGGAATCAAGAAATTATAACAAGTGAAATAAAAACCTATGGTGGCTTGTTTAGAGAGGTGATCAGACATCTGAAGAACATCGTTCCAATTAACTCTTTCCACTGTAGGAGAAGCTGTTCCATCGAACAACTGCAAAATTTGTAGCATAATCTTGTGTCTAAATTACGAATCTAATTGTGTGAAAAGAACCAAAATCGATAAGAAGAAAATTTACCTGGAGGGTTTCGTAGATGGTGTTGAGACGAGGAATCAGAAATTGATTTAGATCTTCTTTCTTTGTTTTCACCATTTTTGTCTTGCTTCAACCTCTTGACGTCTCTACTAGCTTAAGGGTTTTGTCGAAGCTAAAGCTTCACAGGTTCGTAACGACGTCGTTTGAAGACTTTGGAAACTAGTGTTATTATTTACAGAAAAGCCCTTACAAAATTTTGCTTTTCAAGTTAAAGAAAAAACTTCAAGTCTCTTGTTATTGACTATGAAGCGATCAAAAACATTGCATAGGAAAGTATTAAAGAAAGATCAGAGACTATAAACTTGGGAAAAGTTTTCAGATCCTTTAAAGAAGCAGAGTCATGTTTAACAAGAAACGCTCATGAACATAAAGTCTCAACGAAAGATGAACTTGGGAAAAGGTGAAGCAGTCTTTAACTTATAAGAGACATGTCTGTTTCTCATGTAAATGCAGAGGAAACCGAACATTGACCCTATGGTATCTTGTTTAGAGGGCTGCTCAGAGATCTAAGAACATCGATTCATCGGAGAAGCTGTTGGATCCAACAACTGCAAAACATTTTGGCCTAATCCTTGTCGAATTCATTGCGAGAAAACATGAAACAAAACAAAAATAGGTAAGAAGAAACATACCTGGAGAGCATTGTAGAGAGTGTTTTGACGAGAAATCAGAATTTGATTCAAATCCTTTCTTTTTTCCAATCCAACTTCCATGAGTTTGATCGCGTCTCGCAGCTTTCTGCAAACTCCCGGAAAGGCGTTGGAAGACCTCTTCATATACTCAACTTGAGCCTCAACTTCATCGAGATTTCCCTCTAGTATCTTCACCGTTTGAGTTATCTTGTCTATCTTCAGCGGTGGATGATAAACGCAAGTACCAAGCTCTTCTATCACTACTCCACTTCTTTGACACAACTTAAGTAGCTTCTCTAGCGACTCCACAAACACGCTATTCTCATTTGAATTCTCCTTCTCCATCATCCTGGTGATTACTCGAATGACTATTATTACCGTCATCGCCTCATACACAATGTCAGCAACCATTTTAGCAACTTCTATTTGCTCAGGAGAAAAATCATCACCAGATGCCTCACCCTCACTTGAAGGACAAGCTGGTTTCACTTTTTTCATCTCATTAAGAACATCCTTCATGATAACCGAAACCTGAGAAATAGCACTGCCAATCGCGATGAGGTTTGTTGTAGGAACCTTCTTGAAACTAGAGCATGCCTCCAAAACTGCTCCTGAAAGCTGCGAAATAGACGGCTTTTCCCCCTTTTCATATGATCCATCTGGTTAACAGATACAAACAAAACACCGGCAACATCATCCACAGTTAAAGCACTCACGAGAAGTGTATGTTGAAAGCAAATGAAACAGTGGCTACACTATCCTTTGACAAGACGAGTTCAATAGATGTTACATTGAGATAGTTGAAAAGTATAAAACTTTTCATTATTACCGTAAAGAGATACAGAACCCTGAAACAATCTGAAGCTGGAGTCAACGATTTGCTTAACAGAACCGTGTACGATTGAAGACAAAGTAGGACCAGCACCAAGAGTGCTTCCATGACAACAGAGCAAAAACCCTAGAAGAGCCTTGAAGTAAGACTCCATTGTCTCCTTAACTGATTCAGCTTTTGGAGTTTCTCCAGTCCATAGCGTTTTCACTATCATAATTAAGTAGTAACCAAATTGAGAGGAAGAAATCACAAAAAAAAAGAACCGAGAAATTAACAAATATTAACAGAGAACCCTAAAACCTCTGGTGGCTTGTTTAGAGAGGTAATCAGAAATGCCAAGAACATTGTTCCAGTTAACTTTTTCCTTTGTAGGAGACGATGTTGGATCGAACAACTGCAAAAAGTTTAGCATGATCTTTGTCTAATTACAATTCTAATTCATTTCCAAAAAACATGAAACAAACATGGTAAGAAAGAAGAATACTTGGAGAGTATCGTCACTGGTGCTAGGATGAGTAATCAGAGATTTATTTAGAACCTTTTTCTTTGATTTCCCCATTTGAAACCCTTGACGCCTCTGCCAAGCTAAGGGTTTTTGCTTAGCTGATAGGTCGTCGTTTGTCACTTAGGGGACTTAGTGTTATTTATTGAAATGCCCTTGAAGAATTAAGTTGGAAAAAAACAAACTTCTCTGTTTAAGTATTAATCCCCATATTAGCAAACAAAGAAAGATTCAAGACCGAGAGAAGAAGGGAGAAAGAAATCAGAGAAGAAGAAGAAGACTTATTGAGAAGGCTTTTGGCTAAAGAAGAAAAGGGCAAATACATTTTGGGCCAGATTCACTATTAGCCCATTAGTGGTAATGGTTTTGTATAATTGAGGTTAAACAAAACCATAGGTTAAACATTGTAAGATGTATAATTAAGGTTATCAAGAAAGTTTCAGAGATAAGGTGGCTAAACCTACTACTAATTCAACCCAGGTTTGTGAAAAAAGGAGGGTTTTTGATAGCTTTATGAGAATTCAGTTCTAATAGTTTGTTATATGGTTTTGTTAAAAAAATATGTGATGATGATTCAGCCTGTTCTGTTCTGATGGTCTTTGTGAGCTAAGCTTTAGGCTAATGTGGTTGAACACAGCTTTTCGGTCTGATCAAAGTTTTGACAAAGATGGTCCTACTGAGGAGGACCGGCTCAAAAAGTTAACCAGATCAGTTTTTTCACAACCTTTTTTAATAAATCAGTTACTGCTCCACCGGTTCCGCTGGTCGGTACAACATCCCTAGCTAGCTTGACAGCAATTTAACATACTTAAAACATATTAATTCTTTTCAGTTGGTGAAAGTGACAACAAGACCGACCAAGTTAGTTTAACAAAGAAACGCTCATGAAAGCAGCATCTAACAGAGTCATCATAAGTAAAAGAGATCAGGAGATAACCAAATTGCAAGAGAAATATAGCAGTTTTTCAAGTACAGTTGGTAGAACAATTGTCTCAATTTCGATCCAAAAGAAAGACTTTTGATCAATTAAGGTAAAACCAATATGGAAATTTTAAGCAATAGTTATGCTGATCAAAATGTACAATTATGAAAACCAAGAATCTGGATTGAAAAATTAGAACTTTTATAATTCAAACATGTACAAGAGAAGTTAAAAAGCAAAGAGCAAGATGATCAAATTTACAAAAGATGATGATAAACAAAAGTAACCTTGCAAAGTTAGTTATAAACAAGAAAATCAAACAACTTCTTCAGAAGCACCACCACTAGCATCAGAATCTTGCTTTTTCACCACCGCAGAATCAACATCAGGACGGCCAAAATTAGTCGGCGCATCAGGTCCAATCAACTGAATCGCAGCGTTATCATAAGCAAGAGCAGCTTCTTCAGCTGTTTCAAAAGTTCCAAGCCAAATTCGTTCAGGTCTTCCTTTAACTCTACCACATCTAATCTCAGCCGCCCACTTCCCCCATGGTCTCTGCCTCACGCCACGGAACTTCTTCTTATTCGCCGTCGTATTCCTCGCAGCAAGTAAACTCGCCGGAATCCTGATTTTGAACCGAGTTTTTCCGACCTCCGGGGGATCAGAATGATCGATTACGATTTCCTTGACTAGCTTCTTACCTCGACGGCGTGATGACGGTGGTGACTCGTCTTCGCTGCTTGAAGAATCGGTTGCTTCCATGTCTGTGAATGAAATTCGAACAATTCGTTTCATCTTTCGCCGGGAAATTTGACGACGGAGAGGGTTGGTGGTTAGGGTTTGTGTCCGCTTCTTTTAAAAGAAAGATTTGTTTGGTTTATGATTCGATCAGGAGAAGGCTTTGGCTTGTGCGTTACTTAATCCAAAATTAACCGACTTACTGTTTCTCTTATCTTTTAGAATCCGTGTGTAATTATGAGTATTGAACTATTGATCAATCTCATCAAGTCGGTTTTGAATTCAAAATTGATGACCAACAAATATTTCGAAAAATCTGTTTTCGGACAAAAATATTATTAAGTTAATTGGTAAAAAAGTAAAATCATGAAGGAAAAACAAATACTGTATGGATTTTGAATTTCATAACAAGATCATTTTTTTCACTTTTTTTTCTACACAAAGATTGATTTACAACAACAACAACAACAATATTGATTTGAAAAGAAAAAAAGATCTTGGTCTGACTCAGTTGTCTAGTTTTCAAGCCCACCTGAAAGAACCCAAAGTGAGCAGAACTAGTCTGGTTCGCAGAAAACTGGACTTCAAATTCCGAAAAACCTATTTATTTTGGGCCTTAAGAACTTCTTTAAGGCCTTTTAGTGATTCCATGACTATTTTGAATTGACATGTTGTTCTCCTTCAAGGCTTCTCCTTTACTTATTTTGTAGAGAGTGTAGGCTTATTATAGGGACTACTTACTTATATAAGTTGTACCAAGGTAATTTAGTTGGTATAATTTCTAGACTGTAATTTTCAATCATCAATGTATTTTTTCAACTAGGAATTACATAGTCACACTCACATAAGTATCATATGTCATATGATAATTTGATCACTAGGTACTGAAGTGTGTCTACAAGCTATATTTTTTCTCAAACTCAGATTTAGTATATTTGCAATATTGTTTCTCTAATGATGACGAATTAAATTATGTATGGACCGCTAACATATGTGACCACTCAGTTAGAACTTCTCAATGTTTTATTTTATGCATTGTACAATTTCATGAACTCTATCAAAACATTTGTTGTATATGTTTATTTTACAAAGATAGTTTTGGTACCCTATAGTTGCTTAGTTAACTTGCTTATACCCTAAATCTTAATCAACAAGAAAACGTAAAACCCACTCAGTGAATCAAATTATCAACCAATTAACGTAAAACGCATGATATCATGTTTTATAAGATGTGTTATGTGTAAGACCAGGTTTGAAAAAGTGTGAAATAATATAATATTACTCTTCGATTGATCCTTAATTGCGATATCTTTCGTATGATTTCAACTATATATGACGCACTTACAAGTTACAACGATATTAATTATATTAATATCGTTTTCTCATATATTCATATATGCATATGATATGACTGAATTATTTATTATTCGCCTCCACAAGTTACAGGACTATAAATTATTCATCTCCAGAAGTTGCGTTGCACCACTAAATATGAAGAGAAGATAAAACCGAACAGGTAAAAGGGACGTTTACCAAAATATCAACCTAATCTTCCCCTAAACCAAATTTTTCCAATTAAGTTTATTCTTAAGCACAATCAACTCTCTGTTACTTTAAAGTATTCTCGTGACCACTGATTGTTTTTCCTGGTGTATAAGTAAGTACCACAAAATATAAGAACATGACATAAGACTCTATAAAATATGTATAACTAAACATTTTTCATTTGTAGCCAGATAAAAGAAATCTATGGGCCGGAAGTCGTATTATTTGACACGGCACTTTTGGTTAACGTATAAACTATCTGATTTTATAAGCTGTCAAAACAAAAAAATGGTAAATTTAACATTCATAAAATATCATGATGTTCCACAGGTCACATCAGTGAAAGACTAAACTTTCTGATTTTTTGTAAAATTGACTATGAGGACATGCATGAATTAATATTCTACGACCACAATTACTTCTCTAATCTGGATTGAAAAATGGCCACCGTATACATTTCTTTAAATAACGTTTTTCAAATTTTATTATAAAATCTAGGGGACTACCATATTATATGTATAAACGTCCATATCCATCTTAGAAATGTTATCAATAATAGGTCTGAAAAATTTCATAGAACCACACTTATTTTGGAGCTGAATTCAATCCCCCAACGTACTTTCTCGTTCTTGTTATGTTTCGTTGTCGCTTTGTTTATATTTCTTCTTATTTTAGGGGTTTTTTCAGTTCGATTTTGTTTTGTTTTTAGTTAGCGGACGAAAATATACAGATGGTAGTACTAACTTTTCTCCTAGCATTCTCATCTATGTGTGTGTGTTATACATTTATATCGGTGCTCTTGGTTGACCTTAGAAGGTACTTTATATATGGTTCGAGGGTCCATATGGATAAGTTCAGATTAAACATCTAAAAGTGCATCTTGTGACCAAAAAAAAAAAACTATCCATATTTAAATGCAAAAAGATCTTTGGATGAATTATTATGACACAAGCAATCGCGATAGAATAGGAAAATAATAAAATGCATGCATCCTCAGCATTGGTTGCTAAATTTCCAGTTCGATTTTCAATTTCGAAAGGTGGGCTCCATTTGTTTACTAGATGTGTTTTTTTCTTTCTTTTTGTTGTGAATGTTTACTAGATATGTTTATTTTCAATTATTTGTATACGTGTGGGTCGCAAATGCCGCTTGCGTGGTACACAAAATAATATCAATCCTTTGAGAAAATTAAAAGTCAAAGTGCATAATAATATACTCAGTATGTTTTTTTCCTTTGCAGATATTCCATGCATATGCTAAATAACATCATTTATATATCATTAAAAATGTACAACAAGAAACCAAATGCATATGCTAAACCAATCCATATAATATGTTTTGCAGGTTCATTTAAATCGACTAATTATATTATGGTTTTTTTTTTTTGCTTCTGATATTGCATCTAAATTGTTGTTGAACTCTTTTCCGCCAATAGAAACAATATTTCAAATTTGTAGCATCGCTAAATAAAATACATAATAAGTTGAAACAATATAGTTGTTGAGTAAATTATATAATCATCTTTGCTATTGTTAATTCTAAATTTATTTAACACAAAAAGCTAACCATTAAGCAAAGAAGAAAGTGACATGATGATCGAAAGGAACATTAGAAACGTCCTCATTGTCCGCCGGGAAATATTTTGGAGAAGGACATCGATTAATCTATAGATTAGAGGACACCTCTTAGTTTAAATAATGATATCGTTATACACCTAATGAAATTAAATAAATGCTCAATTCATCAATAAATAATTTAATGTGTGTTTCCTAATACTCGGAACATTATAACCACCAATCACCACCTCCAAACTTCCCTATATAAGACACGACACCCATTCTAAGCATCACTAGCTCTCTCCCTCTCCCTCTCCCTCTCCATCTCTCTGCTCGCTTGTGACAGTAAACATGGGAGCTCTCAATTATCTTTCTGAGTATTTCTCTAACCATTTCTACGTCTCAATACGAAAACGGAAGAAACGTAAAGTCATGCAGGTAACTAAAATCTCTAAACGCAGCCGTTTAGTTGTTGTTTCGTCGTTTCTTAGTTGCTTAACCTTTTCAAAATTTTGCTAATAAACAGACGGTGAATATTAAGGTGAAGATCGACTGTGACGGATGCGAACGCAAAATCAAGAACGCTGTTTCCTCCATCAAAGGTTCGTTCTTCAACTCTCAAGTTCCACGTAGTCAATTAAATACTACTCGCCTTTCTATTAGTTAGGGCAAACAATTAATTATGCTTCAAGTTAATTATCTCCTACACGAAACTATGCATACAGATATAAGAAAATTTTAAACTTTGACTCTCTCTACCTTTAAAATAACCATGATTATGTAATCTAACACGTCATATTCCAAAAAACACAATTCCCTTCCAAATCAGCCAAACATGGCCTTACTAATATATACACACCACTCGTTTTTTTTTTCTTAGGAGCAAAATCAGTGGAAGTGAACAGAAAGATGCACAAAGTAACGGTGAGTGGCTACGTTGATCCCAAGAAAGTGCTGAAGACAGTGCAGAGCACTGGGAAAAAGAAAGCTGAGCTGTGGCCGTATGTTCCATACACAATGGTGGCTTATCCATATGCCGCCGGAGCTTACGACAAGAGAGCCCCGCCGGGTTTTGTGAGGAAGTCGGAGCAGGCTCAGGCGCAGCCGGGAAGTACTGACGATAAGCTCATGTCCCTCTTTAGCGACGAGAACCCTAACGCCTGCACCGTTATGTGAATAAGTATAGATAGCATGAGCCGATGTTATAATTTGTAATGTATAACGTTTTATGAAGTTAAAGTACTGGAACCTTTTTTGTTACTGTATTATGTGAGAAGCAACGCAACATATAGTAATTACTCTGCGTTTAACTAGTAGATTATTTAATGATATAGTTTTACTTACTTGCTTTGTATGAATAATTGAACTTATTTAAATTGTGTTCCATTCAAAAACTAAGGTTTTGTTGGAAGCATTCGATTGAGATTAACCTAATATACGCCTCAAAATATTTTATGTATTTCTGGGTGTTTAATTTGAATAAACCAAGTTCATTTCATGCGAGTTAAGACCTAGGAGAAAAAAAAAAAACAAAACCAAGTTTAAAGTTTAGTTCTTTAACTATAAAAGTTTTGAAGTTACTTAAAATGGTTTTGTTTTTGCAATCTCAATCTAAACTAAATGGAAAACAATCGTGAAAGGAATTCTGCAGCTGATGCTTTAGCATCTCATGTCACCGCAATAGACCCTCTGTTTCAGTTTTATACTACACCACCATCTTGGTTGGTTAACACTTTGTATTATCTTTATACTATCTAATATAAGAGTAAAGATGTTAAAAAAAAAAAATTAAATGGAAAACAAAAAACGAATGATATTAGATAAATTAAAATTAACCTATCTTATATATATATATATATATATTTTTTTTGGAATACTAGTACCTTAAGCGAAAAAGATAACCATAGTATAAACATAACTGTGAAATGGTTTATTCGTTCGGTTGAGATGTCGTTCACGGTGACATTCTTCTTTAAACATCCCGTGATTAAAGGATTAGTATGGCGGTGAAGTATTAAATTATAAATTTGGTTAATTCCAAAAATATCATACATAAATACAATATAATTGTATCCAATTCATATCCTATGGAATAAAATAACTATCTTAGGACAATTTTTTGTTTGTATTCATTCCATACTACTAAAATAGTTTTGTGAAGGCAGTGGTTGGTTAATAAAAAGTTGAAAGATTCTATGACGCTAAAGAAATCGTTGGCAAGTGAAAAGCCAAACATCAAACAATTATATGCCATCTCTGCCCTTTGTTGTGCACCTACGACAAGTGTAAGATCCGACGGCAAACATTTTGTTCGCATGGGTCCAATTGTATCTCTACGTAATTAATGGTATTGTTCCTCGGTGGAAGTAGATATGTCGACGATGATGTCTTTGGATAAGATAAGATATTTGTTAGACAATACATATATAATGGAAATTAAATAATTCAATGTGCAATTGCTTATCTTTGTATGTGTTCATTTTTTCAAAACAATTTTGGAGTATAGCATGGTTTGGCGACAACCAGTAAGGGGACAAGTTTTCTTGTTAATAAATTTTATTAATTCTGTTCCTTATAATATTACGTGGTTGGTTAATCAAATGATACGTACGTTGAACTTTCAATCTAGACTAATAGAAGACTTCCCGAGTTGACCGAAATAAATAACACCTGCTTCTGTGACTCTCTGAGGTTATATCTTAAATCAAATTCGATGTAGCATATAACACGTTATACATTAGGAACAATTTAATTATAGTGATGAGAAAAGGACTAAATACATTATTTTTTTGGTTGTCAACAAGAACATATGATATAAAGCTCTAACAAAAAAAGAAGAACTAAATATGAAAATATGATCAGAGGACAGGTAAGTACATTGTCGGGTGATGACATGACTAATTATTAATTTCGACCCCAATTTAAAAACATACATATTCTAAAATTCTATTATGGCATGTGAAATTGTGAAAAGACACAAAACTAATGGACCGATGTGGAGTAACACAGAAAACGCGTGGCGTAGAGAGGACTTGATAATTAGGAGTCAAGGTTGCGTTGATGCTGTGAGGTCCAGGGTTTTGTAGCTTTTCTTCTATTGTCACGTGTACGGTGTTTGGGAAATGAACGGCTAAATCATTCAACTTGAAACACTAATCACGGCATTTCACGAAATAAGAGGATAATATTGGTATATGCAGTTTACATCAAGAGTTAAATACCATAATGTAATGTTGGCTACGGATCTAACAAATCATGTGAGCAATACGAGTTTTGGTAACTATAATTTTCGTGAAAGGAACATATATTGGACTATTGGAGGTAGCTGGCAACTCTCAAATCTTAAAGTGAAGTATATTTTTTGTATGCAAAATCAAGATGATAGTATGTATGATGATCATGTATATATTTATTGTGGACAGTTAAATTCGTTTGATGTAGATAAATGCACTGATTATTGATTTGTATGCGGTCAAAACTATATAGTAATCGAGCCATCGAGGTGGTGTGGTTTATTGGTGTTATTCGAGTGGTAGAAATTTTTCTATCAAGGGGGAAAGTCCTACTATCTACGACCATTATTGCTCTTTTCTTTTGACCAGCATACTCATTTTAACTGACAAGACTAGACTGCATGACATTTCATAGACTTTGGGATTAGTATGTGTTTTAGCTCATGATCTAGGTTAAAAAAGAGAATGTGATTATTAGTAAACATATTTTAAAAGCTAACCAAATATAATGTAATCACGTAATCTTTGATCATATGTATGATTTGTAAACTCCCATTAGATCAAGTTGAAAATCCATCGAGGGTTTGCGATTTTTTTAATGTTTTTTTATTTATGTGTTATATAGATTTGGAAAGAAATTAAGTTTAAGTGGGGGAATCAAAGGGCCAACATTGAACAGCCAGACTAAAAAAACATTAAACAGATTAATGGGCTTAATGCGTAATGCGTCTCTTTTTTTGTTTAAGGCCCATAATAGTTTTATTAAAAAGGCCGAAATGTAAGGCAACACTAGCACTACACTAACAAGGTCAGTCAGAATGTGCTCACTGGCCACTGCTCATAAATCAAGAAATCAAAATATTGCATGCAATTTTTTTCTTAAAACCAAAAACGTAGTATAGTGAAAATATTCTAAAAATAATATGTATGTCAGCTCATTTTTACTTTTTCTAAAAGAAATTAGTATTATTCTATAAACAAAAAGAAGAAAAAAGTTGGGGGAAAGAGAGGGGAGAAGCTCGAGAAGAGTGTGGGAGAAGGCAAACCCCAAACACTGACTAGACACAGACCGTTGGGCCCGACTCTTCATGCATGCACTCTTCTGACAACATTTTCAATTTCTCCATATCTCTCTCTATTGTTTTTTCATTTCTTAGTTTCATTAATATCATAGTTTATGAATAATACTACAAGTACTATGTAAAATATGCCTTAAATAAAGATATCGTACAATTCAAAATGCTTTTGTTGGAATGCAATTTAAACTCCAAAATTCAGAATTTAATGAGGAAGTGTGGTCAGGTCGCTGTTACTTTTAAGTGTCAGTCTTCACTCACTCACTCAACATCGTTTCAAATTTCAGAGCAAAAGTCTCTAAACCCAAAGCCTCTCCACTTAATTGCCTATTCTTCAAAAGGCGAGTTTCCTTTACCAAGCTTGCAAAGTTATCTAAACTCCAAACGATATCTAAAACGCGTGTACTCATTTCTCTTATTCTTTCTTCTTAAGCCATGACTAAAGATGAAGACTTTAAGCTCCTAAAGATCCAGGTAGTTTTAAGACTTTCTCCACTTTTTTTTTTATCTTTTTGCAATAGTCTCTCATTGTGTTAATGGTTATGACTATTGCAAAACACAGACGTTTTCACTCAGAGTCAACATTCACTGCGAGGGCTGTAACAAGAAAGTCAAGAAACTTCTTCAGAGGATCGAAGGTTTCTAAATTTCACACATGCAATACATTTCTGCTTTACTCATTTTGGATTCTCGATAGATACATTGTCATGTTTTGACCAAAACAGGAGTTTGCCACGTGAAGATAGAAGCAGAACATCAAAAGGTGACTGTTTCAGGGTCAGTTGACTCAGCCACACTCATCAACAAGCTTGTTAAAGCCGGGAAACACGCCGAGCTTTGGTCTCCTAACCCAAACCAAAACCAGCCTCAAAAGCCCAAGACTAACGACTTCATCAAGAACGTTAATCAAAAGGGTCAGAAGCAGGGGTCTGCCAAAAGTGGTATTGAAGCCTGTAAACCCAAGAACGGCCCTAAAGGTGCAGCCTTTGTAGCTGAGGAAGATGGAGATGGCAGTGAAGAGGAAGACGGAGATGTCCAGTTTCCTAAACCGGCGAATCAGCAGCAGCAACAAAACGTCGTCAACGCCAAGAAAAACAGTGGAGGAGCTGCGATGAACAATGGAAACAACGGAGTCAACGCAGCATCAAAGAAAGTCAACCAAAAACAGAGCAACCATAACCAGAACACTCAACAAGTAATGGCGGCTATGAGAATGAGAACCGCCGGGAAAATGAGCACTGGTGTTGAAGCCAACGAGATTGGAGCTCTCATGGGTCTTGCTGGCTTCAACGGCGCAACCAACGCAGTGAATCACCCTCCAAATGGGATTCAACAACAGCTTCAAGCTCCACCGTTAAACAACGTCAACGGCGTCACTAATCACAACCTCACCAATAGTAATGGAGGCATGATGATGAACATGAATGGGTACAATAATCATCATCCAATGAACATGCAGAGTAGGCAAATGATGCATCAGCCTCAGCAAATGATGTACCAAAGATCATCTTTCGTTCCAGCATCAAGCAATGGGTATTATTACAATTATACCCCTAGTCCCTACAGTTATTATCCTTATTACCCTTACGCAAGTGATCAGTACCAACAACAAAGTAGTCATTCACATGCAACAAACATGTCTAGTGAAGAAGACGCTGGTAATAACAATAGCTGCAACATCATGTAAAGTGTGGATGCTTGCTAAGGAAGATATCTATCTTTTGCTTTTGGAAACAAGACTTAAAAGTTTAATCTTTTCTGGAGTGTGATATATTAGTGTTTGGTTTTTCTTTCTCTTTTTTTTTGGTGTGTGTCATGTAGCTGTTTTGGACTGACATGAAGTTGTGTTGGTTGATATATAAAATCCTAGAATGTTATTGATGTTTCTTGTGAGATGCTTTTGTTTGTCTTGGTTCTTTTTCATGAGATCCGGTTGGTGCGGTCGAAACATTTGTAGATGAGGAGCGTTTAAAGCGGTTGGTTTTGTCACAATGTGGTTTGTGTGTATCTCTCGAAAAGATATTCTCTCTATCCACTCAAAAAGTTATTCCACCTGCTCTCGCTTGCCTCTTGGTAGGTGTCTCGTTTTACGCGTCACCTATTTTTATTAAATGCGACATGGTTCAAAATTTTGGACTTGTGAAAGTAATAATGCTAAGCCGGTCATGCATCAATCAGTTCTTTGTTTTAAATTTGATATATTTCCAAGATACACCGATGGAAATTGGTATTTGCTTAGGAAAAATGTTTATCAGATTCGAACCATCTTTTGGGCCACATGAATTTCAAGAAACATTTTGGGGTAAAGCCCAACTTTTTTTTCTTTTTCAAACGTATTTAAATTCTTTAGAGCCTACACAAGATTCCCCAACCAGATGACAAAAACATGCAAACGAAAATGCTAAACATTTTGTCTGTTTATTTTTGACAAAATGGGAAGAAGTTTTCTCATTTAAAAGTTAAAATGCTTTTAAAATCGTACTCTAAAAATTGGTCCAAAATAAAATAAAGATCGTACCCTAATTTTGAGGTTTAGTTATGATTTCTCACCACAATCGCTTGTCCAAATTTATACATGTGAAATAATCTTATTTACCAATTATGATTTAATTAATTTAATTGTTACTGAAAAATACATTATACAATCACTATATGAAACTCTAACCACAAATTAATAGCAGTGCAGGACACTAAAATTATAAGTAACTAGAAAACATTTGGTACGAGTGAAAATAACTCTATGTAATGTTCGGTCCATTTGCATGCTATAGTAGGTTTATATTAATAATGTGGTTTGTGCATAATAATGGATTACCAAATGGACACTTAAACGTAAGAAGCATCGAGTTTAGGATAGTGGACCATTCTCTTAAATTCTTTTCACACTTGAGTTCCTACTTTTTACGACACGAGCCGTGAGATGTTTGCCTTTGTTTTTCTATAATCGAATTTTATCTTGTAGATTACAAAATTATCGAGAGACTTGCTTGTGTCTTAGTTTCTGATTAAGTGGTTATAAAAAGAGACTAAGAATACTTAGATAAAAAGAGAGAGATAGATTTAAGTATGATTTCTCGAATTAACAATTTTCCGGTCCCTTAAATGTAATTAGGTGCTTTGGTAACGCGTCTAGGATACTAGAGCTTTCGTATCACACAATAATCAAGACAATTAGTGTGATTATTTATTCAACTATAAATAATACGAGGTTTAATGCAATAATTCGAGATATTTTGCCACGTAAGAAGGTGGTATCTGGATACATAGCTAAATGAAATTTGCTAATATTTTATCGTCACTTTTTAGTATTGCCTTTCTTTGTATTTTCCCTCGTCAATGTTTGCTTTCTCTGCTTTTCTGCGGATGCCATTGTATTTAATTTGTAATTTAGTATACGTCGCTACTAGCTTTTTCACCTGTGAAGCCAACACAAACATATTATCTTTGGGGAGAATCCCAAAAAAAGGAAAGTTGAAAAAGAGTAATCTTTTAATTTTGATTTCTTAAGACTCTTAAATACTTGGAACTGATTGCTAACTGACAACCAAATTATGGATTTTAAGATCTATTATCGATCAAAGACTCATAGTTATACGTACTAATCAACCTACCTAACCTACCTACCTCAAATACCATTGTAAGCTAAAAAGGATGAATCATCGAGTTAGGCTCTCATTTGTCATTAAGCTTCTTCTTTGTTTCACTAGTCATTAAGCGTTGCACATTATACGCAACTTTCATTAAATGCAGACTTCGATAAATCCGGTACTAAAGACTATAGAGTGTGACAAAAAAAAAAAANAGAAAAAGA
>Ga0041059_1001332_pt1 | contig 19743 bp, 16 predicted proteins | sample AraColnosormetaG_FD_56232 | JGI IMG/M metagenome (GOLD analysis project Ga0041059, IMG submission 56232) | Arabidopsis roots microbial communities from North Carolina, USA - Col MF nosort | ecosystem: Host-associated > Plants > Roots > Unclassified | place: USA: North Carolina | collected... | reverse complement strand
AAAAAAAAAAAAAAAAAAAAAAAAAAAAGAGTCCTACAAGAAGCTGTTTTTTCATGTACTAAGGTCAGATGAACAGTGAATCACCTGTTGTGAAAGCGATTGTCTATTCATGTACTGCTTCTTTTAGTGCTCTTCTCTCATGTATAAAAGAAAATTTCAATCATTGGGATCAGTTATCCCACCTCCATGTGCTTCCAAAAAGAGTTTTGTGGTATGATCCAATCCAATGATATCTTTTACACATACATAAATACATTGTTTCTTCATCATTTCTCCATCTCTTTGAAAACCACTAAGCATGGGTTATACAGGCATACAGCCATAATCACATGGGTTTTAACCAGCTTTCTGATATAACCCTCCTATATTACTGCAACAGCATCCATTTACCAAGGAATTAAAAGAGAGAATCTCCCCAACTTTTGAATACCACCTTTTTACATCAGAACATAATTCCCCATGTTCAACAAGTCTGTTGAATCACCTACTTACTTTAATCGTCGACTCTAGCTAATCAGCTAATAAATAGTTAGGCAGATTTGGTGATACACATAGACTAAACTCTCTTACGCCATAGACTTAGCTCTTTCCTCTACATCAAAGAGATTTCTAGTCAGATAAGGGACTCTTAAGTGTAATCTAAAGGCTGTTTTGGGTTAAGAGGATCCATTGCTCAGGTACTATAGGTAGTGAGACGGCTATAGCTTGGTTATAACTTCAGAGTAATAGAAAAGCAAATTTCCATTCTACAATCATTTAAGTGGATGCTTTGTCAAAAAGAAGCTGTCGAAACTATCTGCGTAAGGCACCAAAGTAGTAAAGCTAAATCTTGATTGGACAGAAAGTTTGCATAACAGAGATGGAAACAATACTAACTTATCATGACCACTCACTACCTATATATGTTCGGGTTGTATGCGCACATGTTCCAATTTTGAGTGCAGTAGCAAGTGCTAATCTTTAAGGCAAGTGCATTTGTTGACTTGACAGCATAGGTTGATAATCAACAGGTAATGCAAAATGTGTTTTTAAGCTACTTTCATTTCGATCTTACTTAGCCACAGCTGATTTTTGAAGGGCCCATGAAGATTCAGAAAAGATACTTACCTGTTGACTTGAAGACCAATCGATCTCCGCTCAATGGTTTAGTGGCTCTGTAAGTGGGAGAGGGACCCTCAGCCATGTGCCATTATCACTAGTCTTTGAAGCTTTCGGCTATAGTTAAGATGCTCAGTGGCCTCCTCCTGCATTAAGGGTTTGTCCTGCAATAAAAGTTTTGATCATAACAAGACTTAAAGTACAGTTTCTGAATCGACTGCTCAACTTTTCCCCTGAAATCTATCTGATATCTATGCTTTTTTAACAACTTCTAGGGGCCGGCCAACTTTTTCTGCAACAGCATTATGGAAGACTGTTACAGATAGCATGGATTAAAATTCCACTAACAATGCTTTTAACATGGGAAGAAAACTGAAAGTCTTTCCTCTGAAAAAACTAAACATCTATTTCAAACAGTTGCTTACACTATTGTTTCAGCATGTCCAAACATTCACCTGAGTCCTTCACCAATACAAGGTATCCGTGCAATGTGCCAGCTTGTGCTCAGAAAATTCCTGGAGAATGAAATCTGAATAAGCTGTAAAGGGAATCAAACCCATCACAATATATCATTAAGTTTATCACATCAGTTTTTGTAACAAGTCCTCCCTGCAGCAGTTTCACAGGGAAGAAGCTGCGAAAATTGGAACTGAAATCTATGAAGCACAAGTGTCAAGCTAAATTTTTTTGTTTACTAGAAGTTACTTCACAAATAGGGTACATTGAGCATGAAAGACTACGTAGTTGATAGAAATCTTTAGATTGTTGTGGTACACCATCAAAGAACCCAAGATCTAGCTACGTACATACTCGCATTCACAAAATAAATCCTGCTTTTGGAGCTAACTAAAAGGTCAGGTAGTCTTTTTGGACTTGTCAGCTTCATCTGCTGGGGCTTCAGACTCTGCTTTATTCTGCATAACTTGCTGCAGACCCTCATGGTAACCTTTAATAAAGCTTGTAAGAGCATCTTTATAATTAGAAGCTCGTGTCATGTAAAGACGATGTAAAGCAGGCCTTAAAGTCTCCATGCCACCTCTTGCAGCTACCGCTGTATAGAAGAGTAACAGAACAAAGAATGAAAAACAAGCGATTATGAATAAAAGGATAGACATAGATCATACATGATGAAGTCAATAAACTAATGCATGCTGCAGTGAATATTAGCTGGGAAAAGCACTTGTCAATATCAATAGCAAACGTTTGGTGACACCAAAGGAGAATATAAGTCAGATACATATAAAGTAGGCAATAGCTTCTTACCAAGATCTTCCAAAACAGAGGGCTCGTTCTCTGCCTCTTTCGCTTGTTTTTTAGGCTCAGCATCCCCTTGCTTCTTGTAATCATTTGGACGAAGTTCAGGACCTATATCTCTTACCCAGCTTGCAGCATAAAGCCTTGAAGCTTCCTTCAACACCTAATCACAACCATGAATATTTCACCCAGTGATTAGCACTAAATTTACTATCAAGTAGAGAAGAAAACACCAATTACTCTGAAAATAGTGAGACGTGGAATTACAGACTTCTTCTAGAAAGGACGAACCTTTTTGCTCAAACTAGAGAATTGTCACATTTGTGTTTCAGATATTCCACAATATACATAAATGAAATCACACACTTCCAGATTCTGTATCATCTCAAACATCTGCTGATTAAAGACCTAATCGAGAACACATTCACTCTAAATTGGACAAAAAAACTAAATAGAGCACAAGAAAATCAGAGCACGAAAAAATGCGAACTTTGTTTGTCCTTGAAAGAAAATTTTGATTCCCCAGATCCTCTCAATAGAAAACTACCGGAAAATTCAAATAAAAAAGAGGAAGAGAGAGTGAAGGAAAGCTCACGAGGAATCGCTCGTGCCAAGTCAATTTGCGGCGTTTAACGACGTGAGGAGGATCGGGAAGTGATGAAGGTAAGACGATTTCTTTCAGATCGTAACAGATGTAATCGGAGACCTTACGATACACAACCTTCAGCTTCATCTTTCACTATCCCGGACAAGAGACAGTCGCCGATCGCAGCTCAGTGTACTCAGCCTCTCTTGAGCTTACCGTCGCAGGTTTAATCTATTCGAGACGTCTTATAAGGTTCGGTTTAGGATTTGGTTCACAGTGATAATTATTTAATTGCTCGGTTTATCCGATTGTAACTAAAAAAGCTCTTGTTCTCCGGTTTAGTCGATGTGTACTTGAGCAAACCTTATATTTTTCTCCACAAAACCGACAATTTACCAAATTTACGTCAAACAATCTTTTTTAGGAAACATCAGCCAGCAAATTAATTACAAAGTAAACCAACAGATTGGCCGGTTCAAATTCTTTTACAAACCACAGAAGTTTGGAACACTAGAGATCGTAACATCGAAATAAGTAACCCAAAAAGTTCCAATCGATCAAAATGGAAATTTTGTTAAAAATTATTCTCTACTTATATGATCAGATTCAAATTCTTTAGAACATGATATATATTTCTTCAAATCATTGTCTCTACCAAATAAATGAGTAACAAACTAGATGTATATTTGTACATATTCCATTATGACTCTATAATGAAATGTAAAGCACACTTAGACCAAAAGGGTGCATCGTGCATCTTGCAGCTTGATGACACGTTTTCAACACGTTCGATAAACAAAGCAATTTAACAAAACTCATAACACCTACACATACAAAACTTGAGGACTTTTCAACCAAACACTCTCTCCCTTTGACAACAAAAAATGTCGTTTTCAATTTTGTTTTTGTTTTACAGAGTATTATTTTGTACTTTGAATGCAATTTTTAAAGCAAATCTGAGTTTTAACCTTATTCATTAGATAAAGAAACTGTTTTAGTGTATTAACTAAGGGTATAACATAAATTTACATATTTTGCTTACTTTGACCACTCTTTACAAGAGAGAGTAGCATTTAACTTTTTATTTTGTATCCCAATGAAAACAACTCTAGTAGTATTTTATAATGGTAATAATTTTATATTTCGTAAAATAGTTAAGACGTGACGTCGTCGCTAATCACAAACCGGAAGATGTGAAGACGACGAACGTGGGATCAAGGAAGCTTCCACCATGATGATAATTAAGTAATTATTTGCTTTAATTTACTTTAACAAACAAAAAATTATTTGTTTGATTCCTTACTCAATATGAGTTTAATTTTAAGAAGAAAAAAACAAGCGAAAATTAATAGCAGTCATATATATATATAGCCATAGCCTTAGTTTGACGTCTCTCTCGTGTAGAGAAAAAGAAGAAGACTTGTTCAAAGAGAGAAAGAAGAGATCACACACAACATGGATCATCATCAACTCTTCTCTCTCTGCTCATTTTCGTACATCTTCAAGATCAAGAAACATCTCTTCGTCAGCCTCTTTTTACTTAGCCTCCTCATATTCTCGACCGTGGTCGTCGACGTCATGCCCTCTCTTCGTATCGGATTGTTGTCATCGTCATCATCGCAAACAGTAACAAAGGAGTGCGATTACTCCAAAGGAAAATGGGTTCGTCGAGCATCATCATCATCATCATCCGTTAATGGATTGTTTTATGGCGAAGAGTGTCGCTTTCTTGACTCTGGTTTTCGTTGTCATAAGCATGGAAGAAAAGATTCTGGTTATCTTGATTGGCGATGGCAACCACACGGCTGCGATCTTCCACGGTAACAAATTGTGCTACGTCATCACTCTACCTTTTTCTTTAAACTCGAAAATATATTTCTTGCTTAAACCTGAAGTTATATTGATTCCATTGCAAAAGTTACAAGCTAAACACTAGAGATTAGGGTTTGGTTCACTTTCTTCTGACTAAAGAAAGTTTTGCTTTCTCTTAAAAAAAAAGACTTGAAACCTTGTTTTAGTAATTCTCTTAAATGATCACTGGTTTTGTGTTTTTGGCTATTGAATGGTTTAGATTTAACGCAAGTGATTTACTTGAGAGGAGTCGGAACGGGAGGATAGTGTTCGTGGGAGATTCCATCGGAAGAAACCAGTGGGAATCCCTTATGTGCATGCTCTCACAAGCAATACCTAATAAATCTGAGATCTATGAAGTAAATGGGAACCCTATAACTAAACACAAGGGCTTTCTCTCCATGCGATTCCCTCGGGAAAACCTCACTGTTGAGTATCACAGATCACCCTTTCTTGTCGTGATTGGTCGGCCACCGGATAAATCACCGAAAGAGATCAAAACCACAGTGAGAGTTGATGAGTTTAACTGGCAGTCGAAAAGATGGGTCGGGTCAGACGTTCTGGTCTTCAATTCAGGGCATTGGTGGAACGAAGACAAAACTGTGTTAACGTATGATAAATCCCTCAGCTTCTATGATCAGAATTCGACATTCTCTTCCTTCTTAACTGAGTTTATTTTTGTGTGTGTGTGCAGGGGATGCTATTTTGAGGAGGGAAGGAAAGTGAACAAGACAATGGGAGTAATGGAGGCATTTGGAAAGTCTTTGAAGACATGGAAGTCATGGGTCTTGGAGAAACTTGATCCTGACAAGAGTTATGTCTTCTTCAGAAGCTACTCTCCAGTGCACTACAGGTTAGGACAATTCAGATAAATGCTGTTTTACTATCGTCTTGAGAGACCGGGGTCTTTAAAGGTTTTGATGAATCTATGGTTGTTTCAGAAATGGGACATGGAATACCGGTGGTCTATGTGATGCAGAGATTGAGCCTGAGACTGATAAAAGGAAGCTGGAACCTGATGCGAGTCACAATGAATATATCTATAAAGTAATTGAAGAAATGAGATATCGACATAGTAAGGTTAAGTTTCTGAACATTACATATCTGACAGAGTTTAGGAAAGATGGTCATATTTCTCGGTATCGAGAGCAAGGCACTTCTGTTGATGTTCCTCAAGACTGTAGCCACTGGTGCCTACCCGGTGTACCAGATACATGGAATGAGATCCTCTATGCGCAACTCTTGTCAATGAACTATAGAACAAAGTGATTCCTTGAGGTAAATACTGATTTTATGTTTCTTGATCTAGTCATGATTCTGGTTCATCAATGCCTTCTTCAGGCTCAGTTTCATTTGTTTGCATTTGCTTGACCTTCTCGAGCTGTCTCAACAGGTTCAACCTTTCGGCTCCGTAGGTCGAAGGTATCTGAACAAAAAAGGAAAAAAGTGTTCTTTATCAACTTGATTGAAGAAATGTACAGAAGAGAAGAAGCAAGTAAAAAAGAAAGCATTACCAAGCCTGGCACATATCTCTGAATTGCAGCAAGCATAGCCGCATGACCAACTGCTGTGACCTGTTAGACATAAGTGCCCATTAGATTAGTTCATAGACTCAGACATATTGTAAATGTTAAGGTAGATGTAATGATACAGTGATTGGTATTACGGGATTTTGTACAAAGAGCAACCATCAATAGATCAGCATAAAGTTGTAGAAAACAGAAACGGTGTTATGAAGATGAACAACCAACGAGAATGGAAATATGATATTGGTAAATTTGATAAGGTTAGTATTTACTCACAGGAAGAAGCATAAGAACACCAATGGGAACAACTGATGCTAAGTCGGTCATGGTTCTGCGTAGTGCTTTCTTTTCTTTCTCTGTTAATTCATCTCCTACCACAGACCTCCGAAGGAGCTCCATAGCAGCAGCTGAATCAAACGCAAGAAGCTGAGTACCCTGCCACACGTCCTGTCAGAATATCCCGTAAAGTGCAATGTTAGTAACTATGTAGTGAAGTAGAAAAATAGTGAAGGAACAAAGCTGATTAGAAAACGCTGATTAGAAAATGCTGATTCGATCAATGAAACCGAAGATGTATATGCCATGAGGCGTGGAATGACATTCATACCGTAGTGGCATCTTTAAGTTGGTCAAGAGTTTTCTCAATGACGTTTTCTTTCTTTGAGCTCTGAACCAACTGCACACCTTTCGTACTGCTGCTTGATTTAGGCAGATCTTCAGAGGTTCGTCCCTGCAGAACATAGAGATATTTAGAATATTTACTATATAGAAACAAATCAAACATCTAGCAGCAGCGTCTGACTGCTACTTACTAACCGACTCATCTGTACTTCCTTGGACACGCTTCTCCAGCTCTATCAGTTCGTTCCTTAGAAGTTCGAACCGATAGATCTCATTGGGGTTGGAATCCACATTATCTACATTTTCTCTGGATTTCTCAAAATATTTATCTGTCTGCATAATGTAAAAAAATGTTAAAACCTCTCACCATACAACAAACTGAAAATGGTTGGATCAAACATAGCATGGAGACCAAATTAGAGATACCAAGAATGGACTGAGAAAACGAAGAGTACTAAGCAGAAATAGCCCCAAGTATAAGATCTGAATATGCTTTAGTATAGAACATAAGATAAGACAATGAAGCATACCAATGACTCGGGGCCAGGCTTCCCTTTTGGAGTACGAACAAAGAACCCCCAGAATCCACTATCCCTACTAATGTAGATGAAATACAATAAATTAGTTTCCACAACCAGAGGAATACAAAAAGGAACCTACGTTTATAACTCAAAAACAAAGAAAGAATTATTAACTAAAAGAACAAGCAACATACCTTGTGCCTTGATCTACAGAATTTATTGAATTCTTTGGGTCTTTTCCTCTTAGATACTGGCTTTGTTCCTCAGAGTACTCCTGAGAGTCACTGTCACCACCTCCCTGTATGAACCATATAAGGTTTTAGTCTTCCACAAACGTTTCACAAAATCAACTGCATTTTGCAATGGTATATTTCTCATAGTATAAGCATCCAGTGAGACTATGCTATGGACAGTTTACCAAGCTCCATCGTAAGTACTAAGATATCAATCCTAACTGCATCAAAAGGAAAAAAATCTGTAACAACAACTACAAACCTCTTGGAGGGAAGCTGCTTTGGCTCTGAAAGATGCCTCTAAAAATTCAGCCTCTTTCTTGAGCTTCCTTATCTTTTCTAGGTCAGAGCAAGCAGCTTTTATTTGCTCTTTTCCAGAAGATGAGCTTGATGCATGCAACTGCTGTAGCAAGCTTTCCAGTCTAACGAGAGCTCCATCTACACTCTCTAGAGCCTGAGAAATAACTGCTGTTAGGATCTATAGTACATCTGAAAGTCAACGGAGTTGTTAGCCAAACAACTGGATTCAGATAGTGTACAGAAAAGTGAATGGTTTCATGACTAATTCATAAGAGTACAAACCTTGTCAAATGAGCTTGACTCTCCATCAGTTGAGGATGAGGTCATGTCAATAAAACTCGCTTCTGTTACAGCCAAACTGCATCACACAATCCAGTTGCACACAGCCAAATTACTTGATTGTTAATTAAAAAAGTATACTCCACAACAAGGGATACAAGAATGCAAAATGCATAGGGATGGATATGTAAGGCGTTCTAAAGATGGATACACGAAGCTTCTTTCTACAGAATACATCGCTCTTCATGAGCTTACCTTGATATTCCCAGTTCTTCCTGGCACTGGATTAACTTGTTGTGCCTAAAACATTGAGAATATGAATCAATATGATCACCAATTACTTTGTTTTTCTCCAATTTATTTTATAAACATGTTGTCAAATACCCCTTGGATAAGAATTTTGCTGCCTTGACATTAGAAGGATTCTCAGGCCATTTGCTGTACTTAATAAAGCTCTGTAGCCAATAAGAGCAAACATTCAATATCTGTGGAAGAGCATCATAATTAGGTGGCCCTTGTGGTCTGCTTTTATGCCCGTGTGATTGTTCGGCTGGCTGGGAGTCCTTTCTGGCTGGATAGAAAGGAATCCAATCTAGTTCTTCACAGACAACCTACGCTATAGAATTCCATGATAAGATTTCAAACTGGTAACTATATATTTTCAACCAGTGATGGTATGATTTATGCCTACCTCTACATACAACTGGTAAGAACTGATGGCTGAAAGCTGAGGATATTGTAGGAGACTTCCCCCAATGAAGTGCCTAAATAAAGAAGATCTAAGTGATAGGGTGTATCAAAGAGTATGGTAAGCAAACAGAAGAAAAACAATGAGTCACCTAACAAGGTCTTCCACAGGATTCTCCAGCGAACTGAAACCATTTGCAGCTAAAAAAGACTGGGTGCTCTTGCCCAAGGCAATGAAGAATCCAAAAATAGCTAAATCTCTATCCAAAACCTGCAAGGCATCACCAACAAGTCATGATAAGCTCCCAAGATATTTCCAAGCAAGTCAACTTTTATTACTGATTTCAACAATCTAAACACTCTATGAGTTATAAAACTAAAAGATAAAACAGATTTCTGTTTCGATAAGTGCCACTCTACGAAGATCCTAGATAGTGTCATTTACGTTTGCAAACTGTTTCGGCTATGTTCTTTATAATCTAAATAGCACTTATAAGAAAAGGTACAGCAAATGATATATCCAATGATTTCAACATGGAAGGGTGGCTGTGTCATAAAAATCCTTCCCTTGCCCATAATTCTTTAATGTTTTCAAATAGTACGAGCTCACATCCATACTGTACAGAGATTCTAAAAGCTGTTCAGATATGTCCTCTACAAGTTTCTATTCATTACCTCTATACTTTCAGACGTTATTAATCTTGACCATATTTTCTCCCGATCAATAGCCCTCAGCAGTTGGTTTTGTATAAGATCTACCCAGAAGACAACCTCATCTGTATCACAGTCACTTTTTACTCTGCATGCTGCTGCCCGAGGTCCAAAATGAAGAAGAAATTCTCTGCGAAGACCAAGGGTTTTCATTGAATGATAGGTCTGAGGAAGTGGAACAAACCCAACAAATTTGTCCATCAATCTCCCTGTAGTATCTGGAATCACAGAAAAGAAGGGCGGGCACGAAAGTTTTGTTGGGCCAAGTTTTGTCACTGCTGCGATGCAATTCAGCACAAGCATGAGAAGTGACACCTCAATCTCATTGCTTGCAGCTGTGGAATTGCTTTTGACATAGCTGAAATGAAACATAAAGCTTCATCACTTTCCAAAAACCTCAAAGTCAAACGAGTGTTTTACAGAACGTACTCATATGAAGAGAGTAAAAAGAAATGACATACACAGAAGTAGCAGAAACAAATCGTTGGTCCCCCTCAAAACAATTCACAAAAGATGTCACCGCCGAAGGAACTTGCCCAGACCAAAACCACTCATTGGCTTCAGGATGACTGGAAGATAGTTTATCCCGCATCATACTATCAAGAGGAGCAGCTTGGCGTGATAAACTGCATGATGTGATTATTTAAACATGATAAAGAACCATGAAGCAGCAACAGACGATTATAATTAGACAGCAGCTGAGTTTTAAAAAGATTCAAACGTTGGTGAAAGGAAACTCTTTGGAAGAATAATAATCAAACCAATACCGCATAAATCCGAAAACTAATACTTTGTTGCATTCTATTTCAAACAAAATAACAAAAATTTCTACTAGATCAAGAACACAAGAAAATGTTGACAATCCAGTAACGCTGCATGCCATAGTTCTTAGGCCTTAAGTAAGTCGTGCAGTACCTCCTTTGTACAAAGACATTAAGATCATCGTCTCTATTGTTTCCTCTAGATGAAACCTCATTTGCAGCTTGTAGTAAGCAATACACGGAAGCCTGAGAATGATAAACAGAAGAAATCCTTAGTGTAAGCTAAATGTGCAATGGGAAGGGAACTTTTTGTTCTGGCCCAGATTTCCTAATCATGGTACCATGAAAGTGCAAAGAAACCAACTAATGTAAGCACTAGGAAGGAGGACTGATGTTAGAATGGTACAGACCTGATAAGAAAACGTCTTAACCCATGCATTTCTATCAACTCCGAGCCAGGCTGCTGAAAACCATGGTAATCTCGAAGAAGATATCTTCTCTTTAAGAGCCAGTTCAAAAGTCCTGGCAGCATCATGCAAAGACTGAATAAGTTCACCACAGCTATATTCATCTTGTAGTGATCCACTGAGTTTGGCCCTCATCTCCTGAACATCATCGCTAGCTCTTGACCCATTAACAGCCACTCCATCTTCAGCAGATGCAAGGAGAAAAGGCTGGGTAGTCCTCCGTGAACTCATTTTCTTGTTTCCAAAAAGTTTTCTCTGAAGAAAGTAGTTCTTATCATCATAGGTCACAAACAATTGAGTCCTGGAATTTCCGCAGCAGTTTGATATATAATCCAATTGTAGCACTCTTCTGCACGAAATCAAGGTTCCAACGGACATCCAAGGGTTTGAACAGCTACAATACCACGATTAATCAGAAAAATTCCACGAAAAGAGCATAAAATCGAAGATTATCGAGAGAAATGTAAGCTATTGGTTTACCTTGACGGTACAAGACCCGGCCGATGAAACTTAACTGCCATCTACCATGTAAGCTTTACGAATAATCAGTTGGGAAATGTCTTCTACAATTTTTGACTGGTGATATAATGAGATTGAGATGAGAGAACCAAAAAAAAAAAACGAAAAAACGCTGAGCTCGAATTTGATGCTCGAGTTTTTTTTGGGGAGGGAGAAAGAGATGATGACGTGGCATGGCCAGGATCTTTATCCGTAGACGTGGAGCTCACAAAATTCACTCAATCGAACGGACTTCTCCATTTGTAACTGACATCCAGTCATATCATACCACGTATGTACCTTTCTGCTGCTCGCTGTAAGATTATCATTTCCCACCTCACTTATTTCAATTTTTATTTTTAGAGAAATAATAAGTTAGTGTTTTTAGTTATTCTTTAGTTCCAAGCAATCAGTGAATGATTCATAAGATAATAAAGAAGAAAGAGCAAGTAGGAAACTAATAACCGAAGCTTGCTCATCTCTTACACATGCACACAAGTAAAATCCAAGAAACATAGCAACAGCAGTGTCCAGCAATTTGCTATCTTCGATTTTGTTAGTCGCTTTTCGATGTTTCGGTTGTTCTAGTGGCAGCTATTACGGCTGGATCAGGCGGTCCTCTAGCTATTGGATAGCCACCACCACCACCAAGAGACTGCTTCGCCTTTGCGTAGTCCACAAATATCGTCCGGCCGTTTAATTGCTGAAAGAAACTGTCTTTTGTTATCATAAAGAAATAGTTTTAAGCAAGTGAAAGCAGCAAGACAACAACAAACACAGTATACCTGTCCGTTGAACTCCATCAAAGCTTTCTGAGCTTCGTCAGCAGAAGCAAATGTCACGAAACCGAAACCTTTTGATCTGTCAGAGACTCTGTCCATAACTATTTGTGCTGATAAGAACCAGACAAAAATATCTCAAAAACTCTCAGATATACAATAAGCAGATCAAACACATGTGGGATCGATATTCATCTGATACCTTCAACAACTTGGCCACATTTGGAAAATGCCTCAGACAATCCTTGCTCTGTAGTGCAAAACGATAATCCTGTAAACAGAATCGAATTATTGGGAATTAAGCATTATTGGAGATTGTAAATTCAAAATGTTCAGAAAGTAGAGAACATCAGGTTCATAATCAATTTACTACAAACCGAACAACATGTGAGCACAAAAAGACCAAAGTTTCACAGAAACATGGCTTTGAAGAGAAACACAAAGTAAAAAATCAAAGCCATGAGAAGAAATGGTTACTGGACAACAGTGAATAGAATAGCTCGCAGAAGAAAATAACTTTCAAGACTTACAACATCATTACAGAAGAGATTTACCAATTTTCAATTAAAATGAATCATATTCAACAAATTTGCATCCGCTAAAACCTTAAAATTCTACAGCCTAGAAATGGATTGTATTAATCACAGATTCAAAAAGGAAAAATGAATAGAGAGTTACCACCAATAAAGAGCTTGGAAGCAACACCACGGCGTTGTGTGAAGAAACATGAGGCGGAGGAGTTTATTAAGCAGACGGATTTCAGGTGCCGGCCACCGATCCTTGCGAGCGCCGCCATTAAAATTTATGCGTCGCGAGAGGACTGTTGGAGAGACTACGAATAAGCATGTCATGAATCGGCCAATATGGGCCTGGCCCGGTCCATTTGGAGAGGGAACGGATTTATTGTATGGATATAATCCAGAGATGGGACAAAATCAAAACTAATCTATACGCTTAAGTTAACTAACAGATTTTCAAAATTTAAACAAGAAAAAGTGACAATTAACTTCCATTCATTTTGCTGTCTTTCCAAAAATCAATACAAAACAGAAAACAGAGTCACCAAGAGCACACAAATACAAAATATAAGCTTCTTCCATATAAACATTTCACACAAATACTAATTAAACCCTTGGCAATGCTTCTTCTTGCGCTCAAAGAGTCTGTATTGTTGACTTAGGGTCGTTTGAGAGAAACACCGGAGATAACGACAAGGATGGCTAAAAAGGTGACAGAGGCAAAGGCAGAAACCACAGCTCCGCTCGTTTTCTGACAGAAATCTCCAAACTGTTGGCAGATTGGAAGCCAGTTTGTGTTCGTATTCCCATTGTGTGCCAAATACACTATAGCCGCTGCCGCGGAAGCAGCTGCAGTGTCCAAAGCCAGAGCCGCCTGTACACATCAATAAGAAAACAGAGAATTGTTTAATTTCTGTATAAACTATAGCATCAAGAGTTTGAAGTATTGAGGAAGATGAGTACAGTGTCAAGAACAAGCAAGAGAAGTCTCGGAGCGACGGCTAGAGGACGAACAATTGTGACGACTGAGAAGGGAAGTGACAGGACAAGGTAACCTGCAACTATTGCAATGGCAACGACAAAGAACCTGAAAGAAAAAAACAGAAAGTTAGATAACTTAGTACCCATGGAACACAAGATGAAAGAAGAAGAAAGAAATATTGTGAGTCATACTGGAAAGTTGGAAGATCATCGTAGCTAGCTTCGAACTGCAAAAACTGAGTGAAGAAAGGGAGTGTCTCGTCACTAGTTCCCATTGTGGCAGCAGCAGCTAAGGCAGCTACAATGGCAGCTAAACGGAGAAGGAAATCGAAAATGGAAAGGCCTCTCTTGTAACCTCCAGAGCCAGTGTGGTCTCTGGCTAAACCGAGGAGAGGAGCTTTGCCTTTGATGACTGAGCTAGACTCTGCAGGGACATCAACGGCGATTGAGTCACTCTTCATCTTTTCTCTTTTAACTTTCTCAGTGTGTTCACCAATCTTCTTGAAGTACTTGTTTGGGGGGAATGGTACTGGATGCTTTTGCTGTTGTGAGTGTATGGCTTTTATAGGGTTTAGGTTCTGATGGTGGACTTTGTTAATGGAGTAGAGAAAGAGTAGTTGTTGTTTTGTTTTTCCCTAAGATATGGAGTTGGCAACAAAATTATACAAGTCAACAAGTAACTAAAATAATAAATAATAATTGGATCAGCAGATCATATATCCCTAAGTCAAGAGACTCTTATCAGTTGGTGGTGCATCCACCGTATTATTATTATTATCTTACCAAAAAAAGTTGAAAAACTTTATTCCAACTAATCAGTAGATCAATATAACCAAAAGGGAAAAACCCAAAGAACTAACAAAACCCATTCGCTAATAGTTCAAACGATGAGCTAAGTAAATGACCTTGAGTTCGACTAGAGCACTACAATTCAACTGTTAAAAACTCGCTCTACTTCCCAATTTGAAAGTGCGAAGAGGAAAAGGTTGTCGTTGTCTTAACTTAAGCATCATACCCATGCTCAGCATAAACGGGTTGTCGTTGTCTTAATATTGGGTTTGGGCTACTGCATACGTTGGGCTTCTGGCCCAAAGTCAACTAATCTTGGAATGATGTTTTTTGGGGCTATATAAGATGGGTAGGGTACGGAACACACAATCTACTTTTGAGTTCTCTGGAGCAGCTTTGGTCTTTTCTCTCTTCAGGTTTTTTTTGTTCTCTCTCTCTCTCTCATTCATTACTATAAATCCAGCTTGTTTAGTTGTTTGATTGTGAAGATTCTTCGTTTTAAACTTGATGTATCGCATATTATCATCCGATTTAGGGATTTGAGTATTTATGTCTATGTTTTCTTTTCGTATGAGTAGTTACAGCTCGCGATCCAGATCCATATCCAGTCATGGCGGGTGTAGTAGCAAGAATTGTGGAAAAGTTTGGTAAACGTGATATTTGGTATCGAATATCGTTGATATCAATTCCAGTCTCTAGTGTCCTAATAGTACTAGGGAATATGGAGCTTGCTCGTATCAGAGAGGAGAAGAAGCTTTTGAAGGAGAGGTTTGATCAACTGAGGGCTAGAGGAATAATCAGAGATCAGTAATCCAAAAGTGTGTTTAGGCTTTGTTTTTTTGTTTCTTTTCTATGAATTTAATTTTTTATTTCTCCTTTCCATGAATTAACCAACTCTATGTAACGAGATGATTTATTCTTGTCTCTCTAAGACTCGAGATGATTCGCTATTGATAAAACTTCTATTATTCTAACATTTTTATTGCAAAACTATTTTTTCAACTATTCTCTACCAAAAGTACAATAAACATACAAAATTCAATCCAGAAGCGTGTCATACCTTTGTGCCTTTGTGTCTTTTCTTGGATTAAGATACTGCTTTTGTTACTCAAGAGTGTACTCCGGAGAGTCAATGTCACCACCTCCCTGAGTGAACGTGAACCATATGATGTTTTTTTAGTCTTTCACACATGTTTAATCAATCCAAACGCATTCTGCAATTCTTTGTTTCTCATAATGTAAGCACTCTTTGAGACTCATGCCAACACTTCGTAACAAGTGCTTGAGATTGGTCTATGCTATGGTCAGTCTAGCAAACTCAAGTGTCAGTACCTAGAATATCAATCCTAACTGCATCAAAGGAAGACTCTTTCTTATTTTATCTAGGTCAGAGCACGCAGCTTTTATTCGTTCCTTTACAGATGATGAGCTTGATACATGAGACTACAAACCAAATGGAAAAAACCAAAGAACTAACAAAAACCAATCGTTAATAGACTAATAGTTCAAACGATGAGCTAAGTATATGACCCTGAGTTCGACTAGAGCATTTAACTTCTATGGAGGATAATTCCCAGTACGAAAATAATAACTGTAGACTATATAGGGAAAAGAGAGTAGTACTCTGGAAAACTTGTGGAGGGAAAGAACGGTCATGCCTCGATTTCCCAGCCACGCTTGGCCAGATCTTGAATCACACGCCTCGCAGCTTCTACATTATCGTTAAGAGGAGAGTAACTCCACTTCTCACACATCTTGAAATATTAAATCCATGTAGAAGCTAGTGTCAGGATTTATCGGAACATAAACAAAAAAGAGAAGGGTGTCTCGGAGTATAGCTATCATGTAAACAAAAACAAAAGACTTGAATAGAGTTATCAGAATTACATCTTCTTTGCCGGTCAAAGGTCGAACAGCTCCTCTACCATGGAGAGTCTTCTGGAAGTCAGAAAATTTCCATGTACACCGTTCAGCACCCACAACATAAACGGGTTTCCTGTGTAGAGAATGAGATTTTGATATCATTTTAAGAGTGTGAAAAGGAAAAGATTGTCGTTTTCTTAAACATACCCGGTACTACATGCCTCGCTCAACATACTTATAGAGTCAGCAGTTATGATAAAAGTATTGGCTAAAGCTAGATGTCCCAAATGCGGATTAGGGTCTGAGAAATGGATGAAGAGAAAACATCAAACTTTGCCACAGACAAGTTGAGAGTAAAAAGCCGTTTACCTTTTCCATCCCAAATGTAGACCTTAGAGTTAGAGCTCAATTCTCCAGTTATGACTTCTACAACCTGTAGAAAGATCGAGTATATGATGACCATCCGCTCCCCATGATCGTGACATTCTAAAGAGACTTTTACAAACCTTCTTTGGTGTTCTTCTTGAGAAAGATATTCTTAGGCTTCCACAGCTCCAGAGGATACTCTGAAGCATACCACACAACTGTTTAGCAAGATCAACACCATACAAACAGTTCCCTATAACAAATTAACAAAAAAAAAACGTAACCGCAGTTACAAATACAGATCGATAGAGTATATAAAATACAAAGAGGCACAATGTGTTTACTTGTAGGTCCTCCAATATTAACTACAACCAAAGGCTTTGGCAGCGAAGCAAACTCGTTTTTCCATTCCGATGTAGCATTTCTTAGAGTAGAAGCGTCGGCGTAATGAAGAGCTCCAGTAGTGAGAAACTGGATTTCAGAATTCAAGCTTGTTACTAGCAACAGAATGACAATGCCTTGCCATCAAATCCATTTTAATGAACATTGCAAAAGACACATACCACATTTCTACCTGGATGTTCACGTGGAGTTACCCATGGTCTGAGAAAGAAAGGAATTTGCCTCTTCCCTTCAGGTGTTAAAGAAAAATAATCGTGTTGAGGTGTGATCACTAGATCAAATCTCTCAAGATGCGACCTTGGATGTTGCACCTGGAAAAACAGTAAACAAGAAGAATCAAGTTATAACAAGGAGAAAACAAAGAGTATGAGGCCAAGATTTGGCAGTTGCTGATATCAGTCACATGGAAAAATCAGCTAAAACCTTCATATAAAACAAAAAAAGCTATAGAATTTGTTGTTTTTTTCAAGGGAAAAGACTTAACCTGAACAACAAAAACATTTTCCATAGCCAGTCGTCTTATTGAGCTTGCGACGGAAATAGTATCACTACCAGACGCCACGACTAACAACGGGCCATTCCTGTGATAAGGCAGACGACAAGTAACTCAAATTCTATGTAAAGAGATCTCAAAATCAAGCAGAGGAAAATTTGAACAATACTTTTCAAACGTTTTACGAGCCATAGCAGCAATCTGCTTCGCATCATCTACTTCAAACACATTCGTGATTCCTACAGCCATTTCCAGGGAAACAAATTACTGCCAAAAATCTCATTTTTCAAACTGTGAATAAAAGTTGAAGGTTGTACCAGTAGCGTTAATGGATAATCCGGCACAGATAGTGCTGATAAAACGATGAATTCGTTTGTAGAGAGAGATAGGAAGCCATTGAAGGATTCCACCTCTTGGTTTAGCTACTCTCTGAACAGGAAAAAACAAACTCAGAAACATTGAAAATGAAGAAGCCAGAAGAGGAATAGTGTTTTAGACGGAGATTACATAATAGAGGTGGCGATCGAAGAGGCCTAAGGATCGAAGGAGACCGATGCATTGATTCTCCGCGCCGGCGCAGCCGTTTCCGATCAGAACTGCTCGTTTCACCGTGCGGAAAACACATCCTTGGAGATTCTCCGATAAACCAGTGACGGCCAGTTCCCGTGGCTGTGTTCGTCGCATTAGAGGTGAAACTTGAAAGGAAAAGAAAGTTCAGTGACGAGAGGGATTCCTGACGAGAGTGATGACGACTGACCAGCTAGACCAAACCGAAGTTGAAATCAGAATAAATCGAAAATCAATTTGAACCGGGAATCGGAACGAATTAAACCTTCTTCAGCTATTTCAAGCGTTCTAATTTTTTTACGATTATTAGCAAGTTGATTTCTAAAGAGTTTTAAAATTTAAGATTCTAACTCTTGTGGATTTCTATATTTTTACTAAATTAAATTATTGTATTATTTGTGTTGATAATTTTGTAATTCTTTCAAAAATTTGTGTTATTGGTTTGTTGATTTTCTAACTCTATTTCATTTTTTTTGGCTATTAAAAGTTTGAGTATTTTCCGTTGCAATTTTGTCAAATTCTAGAGCTACTGGAATATAAGTTCTTTATATTTTCAGTCATTAACCATAATTTTCTGTTGCAATTCTCTCTCAATTTTATTTTTTCAAAATGTTAGTGAAATCTTTCTTCGCTAGGCTACGACTGATAAATTAGTTCATCGAGAAAGAGAATACTTGATTTTTTGCTTAGTATCAGTAGATCCACATATATATTGCTTCAATTTTGCTACATGATGATGTTCATTTCGAATTGATAAGTTTTGAGTACATTTCGTACCAATTGAAACTTACGACTTCTCAATTGTAATTGTAGTATTCAGTTAAGAAATTTTAAAGAATTAAGAGGATCAAAAGTAGATTTTAAGGAATTGAATTAATTCTAACCAAATCTTTGCATGAATTCCTGGAATTTTTTATTCACAATCTTGAGTGGGATTTTTTCTTTATTAATCCTAATATTGAATAACACTAGCATTTAATAAAATTTGTTAATCAAGAATTTAAATAATACTAGAATTAATAGAATCTAAAATACAAAAATTAAATTCTTAAAATTGAACACACACTCATCCCCCTCTCCTTCTAAAGTTAGTGTAGGCCTTCATTTCTTTCTTCGCTAAACCGCGGCCGGTAAGCTTTTTGCTACCACACTCATCCATGTGTCTACTCGAGTCTTCCCACCTGCCCCGTCGTCTTTGTTTAGACTAAATTTATTTTTTTGGTCTTTGATTTCATTTTATTTTATTTTATACTTTTTTAAAGTGTATTATGTTTTTTTGAATATTTCATTGTTTCTACAAAATAAAATGTATCATGAATGAATTGTCATATAAAGGTAAAAATGTTAGATTTACAATTCCTATGCATAATATTAATTTTTTTTTTTGTTATTTACCTAGAAGTTTAAAATACTTTAATTTACGCAGATTGATGTTGACATAGATATAGAAGTTAAACAAAAACAAGAAGAACTTTTTAAAATTAAAACTTTAATTAAATAATGTAAATAAATATGCCACATGCTACATTAATATTAAACATGTGGATACATAACAATAAAAAAGAAGCACATAACAATAAAAAAAAAAAAAA
>Ga0041059_1001331_pt1 | contig 19747 bp, 20 predicted proteins | sample AraColnosormetaG_FD_56232 | JGI IMG/M metagenome (GOLD analysis project Ga0041059, IMG submission 56232) | Arabidopsis roots microbial communities from North Carolina, USA - Col MF nosort | ecosystem: Host-associated > Plants > Roots > Unclassified | place: USA: North Carolina | collected... | reverse complement strand
TGGAGTTCTCTGAACATTGAAAAAAAAAAAAAAACTACATTAACAAACAGGCCATCTTGAAATTTTATAAACCACAATGAGGAGAAACAGTGCAGGTTGTAGGCACCGGTAAAAGCATTGTTTTTGATCGTGTGGCCATAGTTCTGCTGGTTGGCGAAATAGCAAGTGCCTGTTGACGGAGTACTTGAATCTCTGACTCTGAATTCGAAAGCTTCTCTTCTAGTCTGAACAAGAAGCAAAATCAACATGTAAAAGTCCGGAACAGAAGAATCACAGTGATAACTTATTCAATCAAGCATCAAATATAACAACGATTAGTAAAAGTTTCTTAGCAGTAGTATCAAAAGTACATGGCTAAGTTAAAGAAGCATGACAAATTCAATATGGCCTTTTTCTGTTGATTGTACATCAATATATTTTACGAACCTTTGTACTGATTCATGAAGCTGATCTGCTTTTCTTGTAGCATTTTCAAGCTCTGTCGCCAGCTCGGAATTTCTAGCTTCTGCCTCAGAGAAAGCTTTTCTCAAATTTTCTGCGGCTTGTCGTTCAGCCTGAAGCGAAGCCTGTAATAAAAGATGTATTAAACCAACCAATCCACTTCACGTTATTAAGAGACTAATGAACATATATCTACTAACTTTGTTAGTATACATAAAGGATGGTCTAATACGTGAAAACACATACCTTTAGAGCTTCCACCTCTGATGTTAATGAATTGATTTTTTCAGTATCCTCAACCAATACGGGAGTCTCCTTAATGACTGGAGGTGCTTCTTCAATAGCTTTCCTTGCAGCCTCCCGCTCTCTAATTACAGCAGCGTTTGCTTCTTCAACTTGCAACCGCATTGTCTCTAAAGCCTCCTGTTGTTTTGCGTATTCTTGGGTTTTTGCTTCTTCCAGCTCGGTCTATATTAGCAGGGATTATCAATGACTGTGTAAAAAAAGCTTGAAATCATGCCAGTGTATGGAAATGAACTTACTCTCTGTCGCTTTTCTAGTTGTAAACGCCATGTTAATTCCTCAACACGCTTTTCAAGTTTGTCTTTCGCCTCTCTAAGGGCTCCTGTGTCTCGTGCGGCCTGATTCAGTTAATTGTAAAGGTAAGAATCTGATACGTTTCATGTTTAGTGGACTAGTTTTTTAAAACCAAAAAAAGACCGAACCATCTTAAGTGTCCTCAATTCTTTTCGTGCAACCCTGCTCCTCCAGCCACATTGTGTAGAAAGGGCAGCTTTCTGGAGTTGCTTGTAGTAAGAATGTGTGAGATGACTTCGAAGACGAGCCTAAAATTAAAAAAAAGGAAGAACCATCAGATTGCTGATGTAAAGAATAAATTATGCACATTGACATTTTCTTATTTTCTCAGTTGGGTACAAAAATTGACCCAAAGAGGTTTCTAAGAAATTACCTGGATAATAGTAGCAGCCTTCATTTGCTTTCTAAACCTGAACTCATTGCGAGCAACCATTCCCCTTAGCGCTGTTTGAACTGTTATTGTTGAATGTCTAATTCTTAAATAAGATTCTCTGGCAATATGTCTTCTGAAAATCTTCTGAATCTTCACCGCTGCTGCCTGGCGTCGCATTTCCTCATAAAGGTTGCATGCCAATTTGCCTTGCATGCAACAAAAACGTTTGAGAAGCTCAACTCCAAAAATAATACAATCCACTAATATATTTCACATCTGCATGGAAATATGAAACAACGGACCATAACAAGCCACTAATTTCATGTTTACACACAGAAGCAAGAAAATTCTGAATCCAATATGCTGGACAACTACAACAATAGCAACATAAGAGAAGATCAAAATTTTGCAATAAATTACGGAACAAGATACCTCGGCAGTTAGACTGTAACACGATAGCAGCTCCTCGTAGAGCACGGAATTCTTTGCACGCAATAAAAGTACGGCTTTGCCTTTGAATTCTCCTAGCTGCATTTCCGAGAACCTCAGCTCTTCTTGCATCCAACTCAGCCATCTGCCCAGCCCTAAGGAATACTTTTGTTTTCCCTAACTGGAAATGGCAGCATGTTGGATAAATTAGAAATAGTTCCTAAAACATCAAAGGAACCATTACATAATGCAATTACAAATGGCTTACTTCATAACCCTTTAAGCCTATCTTATCCAGAAGCATTTTGCATGCAACTTTGTCATCATAACTGCAAAGAAAATAGAAACCATTAGCTTGTTTCAAAGAAAAAAAAAACTGCAAGAAACAAAATAGATCAGTTGTCTTTTCAAAACCAAGGCCATTTTTGGATTATACATAACTACGAGCGAAAAAACAGTTGATATCAATTGGGACTTACTTTCCTTCCAGAACTTCTGGAGCAAGTACACCAAAACGATTGAGAAACTCATAAAACGTCCGCTTTGTAGGATAACCTGCACAGCTGATTCTAATAGCTTCCAGAACACCCTTAACAAAAGAAAGACAAATAGTAAGCTTGTAAGTTTCATAACCAAACATTTAGGTTGAAGAGCCTCAATTATAATACCACTGAACAGACAAAAATTATACGGAAGGTTCCAATTGTACTTACACCACACCGTAATTGTTGAATTACGTTCACATTCTCGAAGATAGCAGGCTTAAGTACATTATTTGGCTTCACACATCTGATATAGTGAGGTTCTGTTGAACTCAGTGTCTCCATCAAAGATTGAAGTTGAAGCTGAAATTTGACATTGAGAATTTCTTGTTAGATACAGATAAACTCGCTAACATAAAGGGTGAAAACTTGAAAGCCATAGAATAAAAATAATAATTACAAAGTCAATGTGAATTAAAGAAACAAGTTAATGATGTCTGAAATTCTGAATCAGTGATATGGCTGCTTTATCATGCACACTCATGACCCAAATGTTAGAGATGAGGCCACTGTATACAGACTATCCATCATTATCTGTCTAAGAGGAAAATCCTAGTTCCTTAAATATTCATTGTAAAGGAGAATAATAGCATAGCAGTCTAAGGAAGAAAAAAAAGCATACCTTAAAGCGTGACCCGATGGAAGAAAATTTGGTTTTACTTGATGTTTCTTCTGGTAGGCGAGGAAATAGACCAGCTACAAAAGTATCACTGGAAGCAATCAAAAGATCCTGATGTTCTGCCACCACGTAATCTTTATTCTTATCAAGGAACAAGTCAGCCTGATATGTTACCTGTTTCAGCAGAAAAGAGAGAATGTTAACAGGAACATATCTAAACTTATCATAAGCATGTGAAAGATGTTATACCTCTCCAGCATAATGCGATATTGCAAAGCTGGTCCGAGATAGCTTTGGTTTGGTGAACCGCTTATAGTTTTTGAACGTTTGATACAGCTTCTGAGCAAATGTTTCATGTGTCGACTTCGGAAACATACTGCAAAAGAATCGAATATCCATTTCAAGCAAAAGCCTACTTTGAAACCTTGGAGTACTTATTCCAGGTTATTTAAAAGTCAGCATTTTCATCAGAATCGTAGAATAACTTTAAGCATAAACTGAAACAGTTTCCTCTAAAGAGTCTAGCAGCCTACCATGCCTCATCTAGAAGTGCAATGACTCCTCCAGGTTTCTGAAAGAGCAATTCATATACACACATATGTGTCAAGAGATGAAAAAGTTACAATCTTCCACAAAAATTAGATAGCAAGACAGTAGGACACCTTCTCAATGAGCTCCAAGACATCCTTGTTATCAACAAATTCTATGTAACTCCAGTTGATCTCTTCTTTAGTATAATCTTCTTGTTCCATTTTGAAGACGTGCTGTTAAAAAAAAAAGTTGTATGTCAAAGCGAAGTAGGGAGAGGAATATATATTCGAAAGATAGCAGTGTGTAAGAACACAACGGACCTGGTTGAAATGTTGTTGCAGCTTTTCATTGGTAAAATTGATGCAAAACTGCTCAAAGCTGAGAAAAAATACATAGAAATCAGTAGACCTTTAACAATATTACAGAAGAAGAAATCATTCTGTAAGCCATAAACTTTACCTGTTGATCTTAAAGCTTTCAAACCCATAGATATCAAGAACACCAATAATTGTCTTAGAATTCGGATCTTGCCCGATGGAATTGTTAATTTTGTCAACAAGCCTGAAAACAAATTATACGGGTTTTAAAAAGTTGCAAAACTTCAAGTGGCAGATGAACTGAAATATTTCCATAAAGTAATTGAACACATTTCAAAGTGAAACATGCCCTCTATAGAAGAGTGAACTAAGTGAAACCAGAAAACAAATAAAACATAAGAACTGGAAAGTCTATAGAGAGAAAGTTTTTTTATACCAATCAAACAAGCGTGAATAGATAGTTTTTGCTAACGCATCCCTGCTACCCGTGGCTGAATCAGGATCAAGTGTTCTTGTAATAACCTCTTCTGGTGTCACCATTACACGTTTTATCAATGCATCTTCCATTTTCTTTGCATCACACCTTTTGAAAGAAGTGAGTCCACGATCAAAGATGTAAAAAGGAAACAAAATAGAAATCGAGATTAAACAAGTAAGTTGCACATACCTAAGAAGTTCAGCACATACATCAAGATGATATCTTGATTTCTCATCCTTCAAAACTGAGGAGTCAATCTCTTTTCCTTTTGCAAAATTGACATTACCTAGATGAAGGATTGCAGCAACAACTCTAAATATTGCATCCTGATAGCAATTATCAGAATGGTCAATAAGATGCTCTACCAGAGAAATCATTTCTTGTTGGAAAAGGAGTAAATGGAAGACTGACCTGTTCCTCTTCACTGATGCCAACAATATCCATAGCTCGTCGGGTAGCAAGATACTCCTCGGTGTCATCCACTCCATCCAGTTTATAGCACTTCGATTGATTTAGGTAGTGGAATAACTTAGGATCTCCCAACTTGAACTTTTCTCTTTCCTACAGATTGGGAAAATAAATGAAATCCACAACCACTTAATCATGTGATTTAAAGCAGAACGCCTAACAATAAGGTATATTGGCATCATTGTGTAGCACCAATACCTCAGGTGGGGCAGCACATAAAAGGTAAAAGCAGTGGTAATTTCTTTCAGGATCTGATATTTGACACACTCGAGACCTTTCCAACAAATATGTTCGCACAGCTGCTCCAGATATTCTCCCACAGTTGTCAAACTGAAGCTCGACAAACTTTCCAAATCGACTGCATTTTGATTGAAAATAAAAGTTACAATGAGGATATCTGCCTTGAAGCTTAAAATAACTCTATAGTACAATAATCAATCACGTACAAAAGTATTACTATTGAGTTGATTACTCTCTAACTTTACCGATAAAAAAGGCCAAGAGATTAGCATAGTTTATATGTGATTAATTTTTCTTATGTACCATCAGTGCAGTTGATGCCTTGGGGTTTGTTATATAGTTAGAAAACAAAATTGTGACAAGTGGTGACTGAGGAAGCTTTGAGCCAAAAACAACTTTGACTGTGCAACTAATGACAACTTTTCAAGAGAAAGATCCAAAGGAAAACCTCTAAGTGAACATACGCATACGTACCTGGAGTTGTTATTCCTGAGAGTTTTAGCGTTGCCAAAAGCTTCAAGAACTGGATTTGACTGTATACCATCAATAAAACCAAAATAGTGAATCAGGCTAGCATTACAAGCCTCTCTATAAACATATCAATGCAGTAACTAAAAGTATCTGTGTAAAGGCTTAGACTCTTCTCCATGACAAGCTTCAAAGCCAAGATAAAAGAAACATATTTTTTTGAAGCCTCACCTCCAGAACTTGCTGTTCCACTGTCCTTCCTTCAACGCCGGATCGACCACCAAGGTAAGCAAGGTAGCGCATAAGCATCTTTGTTGTCTCAGTCTTACCAGCACCACTTTCCCCACTTACCAGAATTGAGTTGCTCTTGCCCTCATTTATCATTGCCCTACCCAGAGAAGCAAAAGAGAATAGACTAGCATGAGAAATGTATGAATAAAGAGTGACTACGAGAATTTCTGCTAGTGGATCATTGATTGGGATTAATAACCTGTAAGCAACTTCTGCAATGGCAAACACATGGGGGCTTAGTTCCCCAAAGCCTGCTCCTTTGTACTGCTCCATCATATGAGTATCATAGAGATGTGGTAACCTTTGAAACGGATTTACAGCAATCAAGATGTTACCAGTATATGTCTGCGAACATATTTTAACGGAAATATTTAGGAATGTTTTCTACTGCTTAGGAACTCAGTAAGTGATTTCATAAGTAATCAGTGCAGAAAATGAATAACAACTTACATAAATTTCGTTCAACTCATATCTCATGGCCAAGTTATTCAAAACACCTGGTTCATGTAAATATGAGAGCTTTGTCATGTCATCAACACCCCCAGGGGGAGCCTCTGTATCCTTTGGAAATACGTTTGCGATATTGGCCACAACCTGAAATTAAATTTGATTGATTGATTGATACATAATCTGGTTTCAATGATTGTATAATATAATTATGAAATAGGGATGTCAATGTCATGCAAAACTCATATGTTAGAGGAGTAACACGGTATCCACAGGGAAAGGGGTTAGAGGACTAGTGACATTTTGTTCAAAGTTAAACAGACACCCTAAGCAGAAACACCCTATTCATTCCAGTGACATTATTTCTCAAAAGGAAATTTACATGCAAAAGCATGGGAGGAGGATAGACAACTTACGGTCTTCCCATTTGTGGTATGTGCATGAACTTCTTCGCCATTAATTTTGACAACTTCACCATCAATCCATGCCGCTCCAGGATCTTCAATCCAAACATGAGAACCAACTATTATATTGACTGGGCCAACCTACAAAAGATACAAATATTGAAGACGTGAGGTACAAAGATTTTAATAACCTCACACAAGCTGTTACATAAGTTCCTCTTTCAAATACCAAATATCATCAGTTCAAGCAGTTGAAATAGATGGCACCAGACATACGAACCTAAACCGAAAGTAACTAATGTTATAGATTAAAATTTCCCGCAAAACCAGGACAATAACACTGCCTATAATCTAGAGACAACACTCACTTAGAAACACAACAAAGATAGCATAACACTGCGCATTTCCCTCAGTTTCCTTCATTCTGGAAACTAAATCTTCAGCCTTTATATCAAATAAAACTTAGGTATATAAAAAAAAAATGGTCTCACCTGAAGAAGTTTCCTGATGAAACATATATATAAAGGGACAGTAATCTAACATAGAAGCTTACATAACCTCGTTACTAATAATAGAAGTAATCCAAAATGGTGAGAGCCGCTAAGTGAAATGTTAATAGGAAATGATAAGTCCACGAAATGAAATTTAAGATAACTGAAATGGTCCAACTTCAACTTGTTATAGAACTCTTGACCCTTACCTTTCAATAACACTGTATAATGTTCCCCAAAATAACAAAATTCAACTTTTCTACTATAGTTGGATTGAGAATCTCTCGTGTTAATGGGAAGACGAACTAGGGATCGAAAACAAAACGCAAACCTCATACAAAGATATCTCTACTAACGAACACCAAATCGGACAAGTGTTAAAAATGAATCCGTTTAATTGATTTAAATCCAACATAAACCCATTTGAGAAAATACAATAAGCAATTGAATAAAACGACGAGGATGATGATATCTATGATTTTACCATGGCTACTCCTTTTTTTCCAATAGATCCTCTCTCTTTTTCCCAGTTAACTCATCCAAGAGAGACCGATTTTGCAGAAAGCTGACTCAGCGAGTCAGGCAACAAGACGAGTCAGATCGGGCAGATTCTCTCGAGTTGGTGTGTCTGAGAAAAATTCTCCTTGAAGTCAGCTCAAAGCAGACACGGAGAAATCGGGAGATCGGAATTAACGGAGCCAAAATTCTTTTCAAAAAGCTGAATCTGAATGAATTTTTTAATCTCTCTCAAGAAAGCTGATTGATTGTTGAAGAAGCAGAATGAAAGAAAGCTAGACTTGGCCTTCTTCTTTCTTTGCAGACGACGTTCTCTAATGGCTTTTTTTTTTGTTTTTCTCTCTCCTCGAGCAACAACAATGTTCTCTTTTGAGCTGTGTGTCTTTCTCTCTCTAACACTTTTTTTTCTTAATTATTATTTGTGTATTGTTTTCAAACAAAAAAAATGTTGGTGCTTGAGAATTGAGATTGGTCAAGTGGGGTCCAATGAGGAGAAGGGAGGTGGATCGAGTTGGACATTCACATTCGTGGTCAGCCACCCACAACACTCTTTGAGTCTACACACAGACAACAACAAAGATTGTTTCGTAAATAAAAAAAACATTACTACATCTTTTGTTTTTGTCTCTGCCCTTTGAATTGCTCATTTTTACACTTTTATCCCCTTTTTTGTTTTAATTAAGACTAGTAAATTATGGCTAATTTGTCTTCGTTAGTGGATTGGTTAGATGTGGAAATATTTTAAAATTCTTACGAGCGTTTCTGTTTTTGAAATTCTCTTTTATAAAAAATATAGGATATAACTTGTGAAGAATGTTTACAAATGATTTGACTCATATATTCAAAATTGATGTGACACAAATATTAATTTTAGGTTTTGGGATGATGTATGATTTTCTTAGTTTAGCGGAAATCAAATTGAACCCGCAAGATAGTGTTAAGACGTCTAATACCAGCTTTGGTCATGTCATTATCATTATCATCCTTTATACTCCAAAAATGTTCTATGTTTTTGAAGCCCAGTAAAAAATAATTGTTTTTGTTAAGTTCACCCAATTTATGTAATAGTGGTTGGGCTGAAACAATAACCTTGATTTTGGGCTTTAATACGACCCTTATTTAGATGGGCCGGGTTAAACCGTACCCGCCACAACACACCTACACCTACTTTCCACAGTATCGATCCTGCAAGTCATCGTCTTCAATTGGCATCTGAAGAAGAAGAAGAAGAAGAAAGGAGCCATGACAATGTTTAGATCTATCTCCATGGTAATGCTGCTCGTCGCACTAGTTACATTCATTTCTATGGTTTCTTCTGCTGCTTCGTCCCCAGAAGCCGACTTTGTTAAGAAGACTATCTCTTCCCATAAGATCGTCATTTTCTCCAAATCCTACTGCCCGTATGTCTCTTTCTCTGCTCATGTTTAATCACTTTTTATCCGATTCGCAGAAAAATTGGATCTTGGGTGACTTCAATTTGCGATTTTGTTTTTTAGATCTTAATATCTGAAATATGAGTGAAAACTTGAACCCAATGAACTTGTATTCGTTAGATTTGGATTTTTATGAGACAACTTTGTTATCTCTGTTTACAAATGGTGGTTGAAATCAATATGGATTTTCGTTTAAGATATATTCAGGTTCAGTTCTCAGTATTTGTTCTCTTTGCTTTTCCTTTGGCCTTAATTGAGTTGTGTAGAGAGATCATGTACCTATGTATATGACTCATCTCTACTTTTCCTTTGCTTCCTTGTGGTTTGGTCAACAGCTACTGCAAGAAAGCTAAATCAGTGTTCAGAGAGCTGGATCAAGTTCCTTATGTTGTCGAGCTTGATGAAAGAGGTGTGTTTTAAGGTTAAAGGGAATCATGTCTTCATCATCCAACAATGTTTCTTAGCTCTCAGACATTTCTGTCATTTGAAACTTTGTCCGATCACTATGTAGAAGATTCATTTGTGACTAATGGTTGGTAAAAATTTGGTCTTGCAGAAGATGGTTGGAGCATCCAGACTGCACTTGGAGAGATTGTTGGAAGGCGAACAGTACCGCAAGTCTTCATTAACGGAAAACATCTCGGAGGATCAGATGGTATACTTAACACTCCTTTTCCTTCAACAAAACGTCTTTGCTTATGCCAACATTTGCTGATCGATAGATTTATCTTTGTTTCTGGTTATAGATACCGTAGATGCGTATGAGAGCGGTGAACTCGCCAAGCTTCTTGGTGTTTCCGGGAACAAAGAAGCTGAACTCTAGGTTATATATAGTTGGAAGAATTGATAACACTCTCTGTGATGCTTAGGTGTAAGCAATTCAATTTCCATTTGTATTGTGTTCTGCAGCTTGATCATGACCTTGTGACAGCTTGATCTTGCCTTTTAAACGTATCTTATCAAAGACCACATTCTGAGTTATACAAATTGGGTTGAGGAATCAAATCTGGACATGCTACAAATAACTTATCTGAACAACACACAAACTTTAAGTGCATTGTACTGTTTGGGGGATAAATAGAGAGTAGCTAAGACTAGTGGAAATAAAACAAAATAGATAGTAGCTAAGATTAGTGGAAATAAAACATCTAGGGTCGTGCTCTTTTGTTGCTGCAAGTAGGGCACTTGTAATGCTTGATATGCTCCGCTCTAGCTGGAGTGATCTTCACACACTCCCCGTGGAACCATTTCTCGCACATGTCACAGCAAATCCAGAATTCATCAGAAGCATAGTTATCTCCACATGCTCCACATAGGGTTTCACCGTGTTCGTCTTCATCCTCATCCTCTTCCTCTTCCCCTTCTTCTAACTCTAATCCTTCTTCCTCATCCTTGGCATGTATCGTCTTTGAACTTTTACTTTCTAAACCTCTCTGCATTCCAGATCAAGAAATGTATTAACTACACCAAAATAGCAGAGAGTAAACTATAAAAAGTAATCAACAAGTGTCACTGGAGCGGTAAGCTTGTGATAAATTGGCCATTTCATTGCATACTGATACAGTAATTCCAGACCTGCCGCTTAGATGATTGCAACTAAAGATACATCTTTGTGCTGCCTGAAACTTAAGAGGTTTCTTATGCCACACAATTCACAAACTACGATTATGGAAGTAAGAGTATTGTGTTCAGTTAATGTTTTAGAACTCAATAGCAAACTGTGTAAGATCTCAATCTATAATGCATATGATGAAACAGATGTTTAAGGAACAAACTTGTGCAGCATACGCTCGAGGTTAGCAGAAAATGAGAAGTATTGTAGGTAGTAGGTACGCTACAACAGTAACCTTAAAGCACAAAAACAAAACAGTTTCTGATACTTTAACCCTGATCAAATATGGTTGTGTTATCTGAAACATAAATAAATATATATGTAGTTATAATATAAGAAGGAAAACCTTTCATATAACTATAAATAATTTCAATGTTCAAATATTTCCAAACGTGTCTCTTAAAAAGTTAGAAATCAAGGTGTTCTGTTAAACTATAGTTGAATTGTGTAGCAGCTACTCAAATGAGACTTCCAAGATAGTGCAATGACTGTATATGAAAATGTCATAAATAGGTTGAATCCTTTACGATGTGAATGTGAATAACATATGCCAGTGCTGTGCTTTATTGAATATCCATTTAACCATTCCTAATTTCTGAAATACTGCAAGACAAAACAAAAAATGATAAGAGTAGACGAAGGACAAAGCTTGAGTATCGAAAAGAAGGTCTAAGAATGAAACAAGAGCTATTTCCGCAAAACTTTCAGGATACCATTAACAATCATAGACCTTTTTCTGTAGGATTGTAGTTGAGTTGTCAGCTCAACTAACGAACAACTTAGACCGGTTAGTGTACTATGGGAGGAGTTATATAGAGAACCGAAGGTGATAGGATCGCGATACTGAGTTGAGAAAGGGTTTGGAAGAGTAGCATAGTAATTAATGTTCATAGTTCCCAGTTCATAGTTAATAAAGGATTTGGTTTGTTCTTAGTTCATAATTAATGTTCTGTATCTTATTAAAGGAGAGCATGAGACTTACCATTTTTGAATTTGACTTGGATCTGTTGCCATTTTGATTTGCTGAAGAGGGCATTTCCTTTGTTTGCTTCTCTGCATTTCCAGTTACAACTTCATATACAGTAGGAACCTCATTTATCATACTAAACAAGCGCTTCCTGAATTTGTAAGTGTACGGGTTAGTATGGAAATGCTTCAGATATCATGATAATTAATGGTAGAGAATTGAGCAGAGAAGATATTAAACAACGAACACCAGGTTAGAAGAGAAAACACAGCAACCAAGAAAGAAAGAATGATACCTGTCAGCTCTATCGAAACCAAATCTTGAACCAAAGTAAAAAGACACAGAAAGTAACCACGCATCACTGTGGACAGCAACGAGAGAAAGCCAGTTTCTTTCCTGCATCCCATCTCTGGCAAAGTTAATGCCGAGTGCAGGTTCGGGAAGCTCAGGAGGCACTTCTTCAGCTGGTAAGTTAACTTCCCACACTTCATTTGGGAATCCATACAAGCAGAGATTCTGCTTCTCTGAAATGTCATAAAACAGTCATACAAACTTCAGTTTATCAACGCTACTTAATTAGCAGAGAAAGCAACGAAATACTCTCTGAAAACGATATTTAGCTACGTAAAATCAAGACAAGCAGCTATATTCAATAACGAAATCATGTTTATTAAATTAATATATTGATGACAAAAAATTAATATATTCCTCTTAACTAAAACAAGTTTTAGAGCCACAAGAAATTTCATAGAGACATGCAACCTCTAAATGGTTATGGTTATGTCGATCAAGGCACAAAGCATGAAGTCAAAAGCGAGATATAGAGAAAGATAACAGCACCAAATGCGAAAGAGTATATAGTTCATGGGGAGACCAAACCACCGAACTAAAATAAAAGTTGCTCAAATGTTCAACATAATCAGTCACCAGTACCAAAACACATGTAAGCAGCAGAGCAAGATCTTATACTTTTCAGTGTGAGTGTCGATTTGGACAAGCCTATGTTACCATCTCAACTTTGCATATTCAAAATCAGGAATAACTGAAACAGCTTGAGAGCATACTTAAGGCTAGAGAGAGAAAAAAGCTAACCAGGGTCGCATTGCTGGAAAAAATCTTCCACATCTGCAAAAAAAAGAAATTAATTGTTCTTAATTCGAAGAACTAAGCATCATCAACACAATCCATAACACTAGAGCACAATTGTTGAAAAAGGGTCTAAATAAAGCCACCAAACGATCGTCATGAGAAGAATTCCCACGAAAAACTCAAAACCCATAAGAAAAGTTTCAAACTTTAAAAAGCAAAGAGAAGAAAGAAGAGACCAGTGGTGAGAGCTTGGATGATGCCAGCTCGACGGCCCTTAAAATCTCGAAAGACTTCTTCGACAGTTCGAGGGCTGTAGTGCGCAGTTCCTCCTTCCATGTCCGTCTCTCCTCTCTCGGAAACGATGAAAGAACAGTGAGGTTTGCTTCTTTTTTTTTTCTAAAGCAGAATTTTTGTTCTTAAGTGATAAAGTAAGAAAACTTAATGCAGACTAAAAAGTTGCCCCGTGGACAGTGACCGACCCGGTCTAGTCACAACACTTATTTAAAAATAAAAATACATAAATAATGGACATTAATAATGTCTTCGTGCGTTTAGTTTGGTGTTATCTCATTTTCAAACATAATCAAGTTTGTCGGGAAAAAAACTACTCTACAGATTTCATAAATATTATGAATGACAGACGTAATCAACACATTCAAGATATAATCATATAACCATGTCTTTTTTCACTTTTCTCAATCATCTACAAAGCCATGATCATCCAGAGGAAATAGTTACGATCAGATGAGAAACACCAACAACAATTGGAAAAAAAATAACCCAAAAAAAAGAAGGAAAACTGAGACGAAGCAAATGCATCTGATTAGCTTACACTTGCCATCTCCACTAGCTGGTTCTGCTTACAAAAGTTCCTGTCCAATATCTCACTCTCTGAACAAGTTGTATCTGTCACTCCCAAATGCAACATACGTATACACATGCTTATAACAAACAATACCGTCGTTTCAGGTTGCAATAGGAAATAAGTGAGTCGAATCTTCCTCTAAACACAGCATCGTTGATCGTTACCTTCCTGTCATCAGATTAGAGACCAACGTCAAGCCTAGTATTCTACTTTGGGAAAAACATCCCAAGAAACATCTCTGTAAAACAAAATTGTTACTTATACTTGGTAGATCATCTTACCTGTATCTTCTTTCCTTTTCTCAGGCGCATACTTTTCGAGAAATTGCAAGTTTGTTTTCCAGTAAACTTCACCACCAGACAGCCATGTATCCATATGCATCCCACTTGGAAACTCCACAAATGTGCACTGAGGGTTACGGGCAGCCGCTTTCGCATACAGCATTTTCATGTGAAATGGAGGGACCATCTCATCTTGCAGTCCAGAGAGGAAAAGCACTGGTTGTTTGATCTGTCATTGTTGCAAGATCAGTTTATCACAGGTTGCTACAGAAAATCAAACGATGAGACATTTTTTTAACAGGGATATGTTTTTAGCAGCACATCAAGCTCCTTTCTTGTTTCCTTTCAAGTTTTACTCCATAGAACAAATCAGGGAGCAATCAATCAGCTTGCGGCATACATGAATAATTTTATAGTTCGGGTTAGCTTATCATGAATTCAACATATTCCGCAAAGATATATACACTATGTCCCGTTAAAAGGAAATGAAGGAATGCAAATGCATGAGATATATTAATATATATGCCAGTGAGGTCATTGGGGTACCATAGTGTTTTTTGCTTAAATGAGTCATTTTATGGCATATGCAAACAGTAAACGAAAAGAATCCATCTAACATCTATCTGCAAGAGTCTACATTTGCATCTTACCTCAGCAATAGCATCAATTGTTTTCCAGGGAGAACGTACAACAAAATTAAGAAGCTTCAGGCTTTTCGTACCACTTCCTCCAATAAACCACTTCAAGAACGGCAGCAAAACGCCAGCCATATCAAGAATGGATGTGAAAGTATTTTCCAGAATCAATGCAGATACCTATATAGCGACATTGAGAAATGGTAAACATACAACTATAAGGCGTGTGGATATCAAATGAAATACTGGAAGTAGAGACAACAAGAACAAAAATAATAGCTTAATCAAGGCATCTACAAATTTCATTTACCAAGAAATTTTCTGAGAAGGATAAGGTTCTTGTGCATATAATAGTAAATATCAGTGGGGGTGATAAAAGGAGGCCTATAACAAAGCTCAAACGAATACCCCTATCAACCAGGTTCTTTTATTGCCAGATGACTAAAACTTTAACACAAAAAATAATTATATTCAGATAGTACAAACCGCGTAGATTGTTACTGATGATAAGTGACTAGAATCTAAATAAAGAGGTACTCTAGAAATTTTTATACAATTGGACTCCAGGTCATCTGCCAAAGACCATGAGTTATAATAATTTGCAACAGTAACCAGAATCTCATTAATATACTGATAAGAAGCCATCCAAACCAAGCCCCTAGAGGAGAGAGGAAGGTGCCCTTAGGCGTTATAATTTATAAGGCATTTGTTAGTCTCATTCGTAACCATGTGGGACTCTCAATAATACTTCTCCCTTTAAACAGTAACATCCACAGAGCTGGCGGCTGGTACTTGGCCTATACTGTCTCTCTTCTAATAAAATATACATTTTCCCTACTCATGAAATGCTACCAATAGCAATATGTACTAATAGTACCTTATCTGGATTGTTTTTGGTAAGCACAGCTCCAACAGCTCCCCCAAGGGACCTTCCAAATACAACTATTCTAGATGTATCAATGTCAGTCCTTCCAGAAAGGTGATCCAATGCAGCCTAACAAAAAATATCAGGCAAGAAAATGGATAATGAATACATGGAGACGCAACAGAAGAGATATGTGGATAAATTTAGGGAGACAAGCAAACCTGAGCATCTTTTATGATACCTTGTTGTGAAGGATAGCCTTCACTTGCCCCATAGCTGGTTGCACGGGAAAATCAATAAGCATTGTATAAACAGATCCAAGGTTTAGACTCAAAAACAAACAATTTATATAAGAGATAGACCAGAAACCAGCAAACTGAAACTAACCCGCGATATGAAAGCATGAATACATTGCACTTCAATTTTTGTATCATGATGCGAACCATCTCCAGACGATGAGCGATGTCTGGGATTCTAAGGTCAAGGTCGTAACAAGACAAAGTATCCCAGCTAACAGACATGGAACATAAAATAGGTTCCTTAGAGCATACAAATATAAACAAACAAAAACCAAGAAATGGCTCTGGAAAGGATACTTCCAGCGTTCTCCTGGAAAAATAAAATGGTTGGACCTGCATGCCAAACATAAACTATTAGAAAGACTTCGAATTAGGCTAAAGCTACCAACCACAAGCAACTAGATTTTAGGTGACAGATAAGTTCCAAACTAAAGCTAAAATGACTTAGGGATCACAAATCTGAGAAAAGGAATCCAAAACCTAGCTAAAGACAGAGACATCAAGACCTAAAATCCCTCAAAATTCAGTAGATTCAAAAGCTTATTCGAAAATGTAAAATCAAATCTACCAGGAAAAAAAAACTGAATCGAAAGGAGACTCAATGATCAAAGAGAGTGTGGACCTCGACATTCAGGGAACATCTTGATGAACCAAGCGTGGAGACGTACACCATCGGATGATTGAAGCCAAATATCTTCGTAGATGAGATTGAGCCTAGCGGGAGTGATCGGATAAGACTTGCTTAAACCCGGAAGCACTGGGACGTACACAAGCTTCTCCTGGAAAGCCACGAGCAGCGCCACTCCGGCGACGACTATCCCTCCGAATCCGTAGAACAACGCGCTCACGTACGTCACCATTTCCTCTGGTTCTGCTAAAGGAGCAGATTCCAAATCCAAATCCGAATCCGAAACAGAAGAAGAAGCAAAAATCGAACGCACTTTTGCAACTTTCTATCTGTTTCTCTCGTGGATTTTGCTTTTCTTCTTCAGAGGGGAGAAAAAGAGCTTCTTCGTTTCTTTTTTTAAGTTTACAGGTGAGAAGGATTGAGACAGAGTTTCACTGGGCCGAAACTAAAGCCCATCTATGCGCTAAACCCAAACCGATTTTGAGTCTTCACCATAAGAAAATGTAGCTCTATTTGGTGGTCTAAATTGTTCATTTGCGAGTCCACCAACAATACTCAAATATGACATTTCCCGATGAACTCTAATCAATAGTTCGGCTAAGTTGTAAAGTTTGTACTCAACAATTATATAGATTATTCTACAGTTTCTATCTTGATTTTTATATAATAGTAACTTGATTTTTGTTTGTATCGCGAAGTTATTTGCTTAAATGAGTTAAGTAAAATCATTGTCATGCATTTTGAAATGTTGTAAGAAACTTAGCAAAAAAAAACTTAAATATATTGTAAACAAGCACAAACCATTTTGACCTCTTTAATAATATTATAATAGTTTTGGGAAAAACGAAATTTTGTGGATAAGATCTTGGTACATACAAATTTGTATATGAAATAATAAAAGTGGAGAAGAGACCAATTTATCTTAGTGACCCTAGTGTAATGTTTCAGAAAGGTTATATTGACACTCAACGATAACAAGACCATAGTGGCTGGTCGAAAAAAAAGAAAAATACTGAAGAGTTGTTTGTAAACTAAACAAGTCTTGGACCACCACCCTTTGCCAAAACATTTTAATTTTCAGTTTAGTACATTACCAAATTTACAACAACAACAACAACAACAAAAATACTTACACTATTAATATTTTCGAGTCGTTGGATCATTATTCACTTGAAATGTAATGTAGACGAAGACGTCACATACATAAATATTGTCGGACGGAACATATTGCTATCCTTAAATTAAATGTCAATGAGTTGCCATCAGAAGCGTTATGAACAACACACTACAGTACCCATTTAATGAATAATGCTAAGAACAACTTTTTATTATTGTGATCTAGCTTAGAACCACACATAATAAATTATTTCGTTTTAGGTTTCTCAAAAGTCAGAGTCAAATTTTGCATACATATCGATTAACTTCAAATCTTGCAGCACACTTGGCTACTTGAGTGTGAAGAACGACCTTTGATACCTCTGAAAGTCTAAATCCACAGGCCAAAAATCATGTATATAGTCTAACCTCTGTACAAGTTTAGCTAATCAGTAAACAAACAAAAATGATTTACCTTACCTTATGCAAGACCAAAACTTTTTACTTTTTTCACTTTCGAAATTTTAACCACCGGATTGCGTAATTACCGTAGTGAGACGCGGAACCTTTATTGGAAACCGGTAATCCCGGTTTAAAGTTTCTTAAGCAGAAATTATAAAAAAAAAGAGAGAATAAAACATAAAAAGAGCACCGAACCCAAACCAAAGTAGAAGAAACTGACACCATCTCTGTCTCTCTCTCTCCGTATCCAAAAAGAGAAAGAAAAAAAATCTCAAATCAAAGACCAAGCCAGTCACCGGAAAATGCTGACGTGTATAGCTCGTTCGAAGCGAGCAGGCGATGAATCCTCCGGTCAACCAGACGATCCAGATTCTAAAAACGCCAAATCTCTAACATCTCAGGTAAATTGAAATAAACTCACTCTTCTCCTCCGTCTCCAATTTTCGTAATTCTCTCTTCTGATTGAGGGTATTTTCGTCAATTCAATATCAGCTCAAAGATATGGCTCTGAAAGCATCAGGAGCTTACCGGCATTGTACGCCGTGTACGGCGGCACAAGGTCAGGGACAAGGACAAGGTCCGATCAAGAACAATCCGTCGTCGTCGTCGGTAAAGTCGGATTTCGAATCGGATCAACGGTTTAAAATGCTTTACGGAAGATCAAACAGTTCGATTACAGCTACGGCGGCGGTGGCGGCGACGCAACAACAACAGCCTAGGGTTTGGGGAAAGGAGATGGAAGCGAGACTAAAAGGGATTTCGAGCGGCGAAGCGACTCCGAAATCGGCGAGTGGGAGAAACCGGGTCGACCCGATTGTGTTTGTGGAGGAGAAAGAGCCTAAAGAATGGGTTGCTCAGGTTGAGCCCGGAGTTCTCATAACCTTCGTTTCTCTTCCCGGCGGTGGTAATGATCTCAAGCGGATACGTTTCAGGTACGTTACTGTGCACCTTACTTCATCCTACGGTTACGATTGTTTTGTTGACTCTGTTTTTCTTATCGTACGGTTAGGTTTAGTTTGGCTTCGTCGTTGCCTCGTTTGTTTTTAGCACGTTTGTTTTGGTCGTGATTTTGTGAGAATGTTCGGAAAATGCTTGATTCTTAGGAACACAGAACTGAATTTGATCTCTTATTTTTTTTCTTTATAAAATATGGATAGAGATTAAATTGAAATTTAGCGTAGATGAATATGGTTTTGTGGATTTCCATGTCTAGGGAATATATTGTTGAAAATAAGTGAAATACTAGAGCATACGAATCTAACAACAATCATGCCATGTCTTTTGTAGAAAATCTACTACCTAAATTTTTTAAAATAATATAGTATCTCGAATTTACAAATTGAATATTGCAAATTTCTATAGGAGGTAAAATAACAGGGCCCAACTGTAGGTTTTTCAGTTTTTGTTTTTACTTTTGATTTGATCTTGGCTCAGGTATGATTTTTTTTTCATTTTGGGTCATATGTTTATGTAGGTAAAATAAAATAAAATAGTTCAAAGTTACAATCGAGTTAAAAATTTGCCAATGAATTTTGGTGCATTTCTAAACTCAATTAAACTGAACATTCCCACGAAATTAGGACAGTAAGTGAAATGTATCTGAGGTTTTAAAAAAAAAAGAATTATTTACCCAATATTGAACTAGAAGATGGGTAATTTGTGAATTTCTGAGTGTGAAAATGGGAAAGAAAGTAGGTAAAAATAAAGAGAGAATGGGGACAGAGTTGTCGACAGTAACGCTTCACGCCTAATGAGAAGCAAAGGCCGTAAAAGGTCCAAAAAGCAAAATTGGGTGTCTTCTTTTTTAAGTGCTTTCTGGGGTCATCTCTTCTCATTCTGTCTTTTTTTTTTTTTTNTCTTTTCT
>Ga0041059_1001330_pt1 | contig 19755 bp, 12 predicted proteins | sample AraColnosormetaG_FD_56232 | JGI IMG/M metagenome (GOLD analysis project Ga0041059, IMG submission 56232) | Arabidopsis roots microbial communities from North Carolina, USA - Col MF nosort | ecosystem: Host-associated > Plants > Roots > Unclassified | place: USA: North Carolina | collected... | reverse complement strand
TTTTTTTTTTTTTTTTTGTTCTTTGCTAATAGCCACGTAACGTGCATGACATGAGTAAGCCGGCCACGTTAGCGAAAAGTGGGAAGTAACACAAGAAGTCTAAAGACCATGGGATATTCAATGGTGAGGGTTAAAAAATACCGAGATTAAGTAGGAAGAAGATGAGGAAAGAAGACTTGTGTTAGAATATTGGAGACAAACCAATGATCCTTAGACGAAGCAAAGAAGAGAACCTCCAAGAGAAGTAACGGTGATTGTGGTGACCGTAGGGATTACTTTCAGCTTTGGTAACCATAAGTAAAATGATGATAAATTCAATTTGGATAGAAAAATACACCACTTAAGTAGCATCCCACATCAATCCACGAAACTGAAAAGATCAAAACATTTGCTATTAAAGGAACTATTCCAAAAATTTAGTGAAACGTGCCTAACATAACACATATACAACCGATAATCCGATATGTACTTTGAAAATCGGAGGAAGCCCACCAAATATACCAGAAAGTTGGCTAGATCTCATCAAGTAAATGCAAGATGGTTGTCACCATGATGATGGTGTTAGAAATCATAAAATATGTAAATATTTTTAACATGTTCATCCATCAGTTGAGCCACGGTCAATCTGGGTCGATCCTGACAGCCCTATAACTCGGAAGATAGCTTGGTTCGCTGTCCATGTCAGGTGTCAGGTTAATAATCATTGGATCAGGCTGAATTGGATATCTTTCTATTATTTCTTCTTTCTTATTCCAGGTTTGGGCCAAATGTTCTTGGAAGATTAAAACTAGAGACGCACGGTTCAATATATATTCAACAAGTAGAAGGAAAAATAACTTTGTAAAATATAAAGAGGTGGGCCAATGGGTTTAGAGGAGAGTTGCCAACGTATATATTCCCATATAAAGAAAGAGAGAACGGTAAACGATAACTACTATTGGTTATTCAGTCGAACTAGATGCCTTTAATAATTGATCAAATTGGCGTGTTTTGACCGCAACATTATCAAAGAACATACGAAAATATGCGTGGATATGGTCAATGTTAGGTTCATCTCCGTTGTGCAATGGCCTCCCTCTTCAATCGTTACGATGGAAATTGCTTCTAATGCGCAAATTTTAGAGTCTCTCTTAACCAAGTGGCGGTTTTGTGTTGTTGAGGATTCATTTTATGGGTCTAAAAAAATAATAAAAATCGCCTCAAACGTGAACTTATCTAACTTTCTTGCTTAGCCATCCGTCATCTCGAAACTCATATTTTTATTGGACTCAGGAATAGACTTGGTCTAAAAAGACCAGATTATAAAATGTAATTAAAAATCATTATTGACAATGTAGAAGTTCATTTTTTTAATCAACAGTTTTTTTTTTTTGATTAAACGATGTAAAGTTTTTTTTCTTCACAGTGTAAAACATTAGTTATTACAAACGGAATCCAAGAATGTGAAGTTTATTTTAAAACAGATGTTTTTTTTCTTTTTTTTTTGGAGGTGAAAGAAGTTATAAATTACTTATAAGTTATAAATTCACTACTGCACCACTTACTTATAGGTTATAAATTCACTAGGGTTTTTATTACACCACAATGTTACTTTTAACTTAATTTTGTGCAATATAATCACCCCTTCCACGTGGGGAAATCAACTGATAATATACATCACTTTTATTAAACATAAGCAGCAACAACAACACTCTTTAGAAATCATAAGGTCATCAAACGAAAGCACTTTTTTGGGATAAAAGCCACCTATTTAGTTTTGGTACGATACAGAAACATGTCCATCACACACATACATCTTATAAATGTATTATTTGGGTACATAATCATTACTTTCTTATTTGAACCGGCATAGTATTTAGGTGGAGTCTAGAGTCCCTTACCTCCCCACCCGAGTTTCTGGCCGGTGATTTTGCTGACCCGCCAATTCTCAGTAGCGTTTACCACTACTCCACCCGGGTGCTGCATCCCATGCATGCCCTGATGCTGTATTCTGTGCCCGCCCTGGTGCTGCATCCCATGCATGCCCTGATGCTGCATTTCGTGCCCGCCCTGGTGCTGCATTCCGTGCCTGCCCTGGTGCTGCATCCCATGCATGTCCTGGTGCTGCATTCCGTGCCCGCCCTGGTGCTCCATTCCGTGCCCCCCCTGGTGCTGCATCCCATGCATGCCCTGGTGCTGCATTCCGTGCCCGCCCTGGTGCTGCATTCCGTGCCCCCCCTGGTGCTGCATCCCGTGCATGCCCTGGTGCTGCATCCCGTGCCCGCCCTGGTGCTGCATCCCGTGTATGTCGTGGTGCTGGATCCCATGTCCGCCCTGGTGCTTCATCCCATGTATCTCGTGTCCCTGCTGCAATCCATTACCTATCTTTCCCATTTTTCCCTGAAAAATGATCATTAGGCAAATTAAAAAACAAAATATATGTTTAAGCAGATAGGATGACAGAAGGTTCTATATAAGATTAAAAAATTGGTGCTTCTTTTATAATAGTTTGTTAATATAAATAAAAACCACAAACCGTTGCCTAAAATTTATCTTCAAAACTCTTGTGGCGTGAAGGTCAAAGCTATGGACTTTTGATTTTATATAATACTATGTTTTTATACCGGATGAATTCAGGACTTGCCCTCTCTCTACGAAAGAGTGTTTGAACTTAGGGCACAAAATACCAACTCCATTTTATCACTAGACCACCACCTCAATCTGTTTATATAACTTTGTTTTTGATGTTTATATATACAAATCAGAATTAATTGTTTTATTTGGCAAAATTTTAGCACCAATTTTCAGGACTTCAAAATTTTAAAAGATACCTTACATATAAATAAATATATTAAGTAACATAACATAACATGATTAGTATAAGGTAACGACACCAAAAGAGATAACTTACGTTGTGGTGAGGCTGAGTCACTGGAGGTGGAGGCCTGAAGTTCATATGAAGTGGTTGCGGCAACGCAGTAGTGTGTTGGGTCCGGCTGCTCTCAAAGAACTCCTCCACGTCTGAGTCTGAGTCTTCTTCATCCCAGACATGCATGGGTGGACGGCCATGGTTGCCCGTACGGTGGTTGTAGCGGGCTTGACGGTCAACGAAGCCTCCTGATGACTCCACACGACTCGAAAACTCCTTGTGCTCCTCGAACCCGAAGCCTGCGCTTGCCTGGAAATGCCCATGTCCGCGCCGGAGACCTCCGATCCCTCTGGTAAGCTTATCAAGCATTTTTCTGTAAATTTATACTTGTGTTAGTTTCTTTGATAGGGATAAGTAATTAAAATCTTTCAGGTGTTTATATATATACAATTTTGTACTGTAGTAGTAGAGTGTTCTTTTAAATTTGTGTTAGATATGATCCCATATGGCAATAATTCGTAATATGCTTTGAATCTTATTCTCTTTTCTACCACCACCATACCGAAAGTTGAGTAGACATATTTATTCTGATTCCGTTCTTCCTAATTAATGATTAGTCCAATTCACGTGGAAAATCCGAGTATTTATGGAGGCATATTATATAATCTAGTTTAGTTCCACTACGGTTTTGATTTTGGTTATACTGTGTTTTGATATCAAATTTGTTTGGGTTAATATTGTTATTCATCATTGAGTGTATCACTTAATTTTTTTATGTAAACCATGTAGCGTAAAAAACTTGTTTTGATAGTTTTTGACCTTTGGTCTAGTTCTAAAGGTGTTTAGGCATAATCCTATTTGTTCTACTTGTGCTCCACGAACTCTAGGTAAAGTCACATGCTACGTGGTAAGAAGAATACTTTCTTTTGAATGGTCGGATGGACTCAAGACGTCAAAATTCACCCGCACTGACGATCGATTGCCTAGTCCCTTCATCAAGTCCATTCATCATATGAGTCGAGACATGGATACTTATAAGCTGAAATGCCTCGGAGCTATGCAACATGACTCTTCACCTATATAAAGGCATGCAAAGTATTCCCCAAAAAAACTTAACCTTCTCAGTTTCATGAGAATATCCATTCTATTCGACTCTTTAATGAAACTGTCTTCTCTTAGCTTACTGAACAATGGAAAAATCCTCATATCTTTCTCTTTTTTCACTGGCTAAAATGTTAGATGATATACCCGATTGCCGAATACATTGCACATCTCTCTTCTTAGAACTGACATAACTTGTTTCTAGTTTTTCTGGTTTCTGACCGACTCTTGTGGTTTAAATACTGACTTGACTATTAAAGAGTCCTACAAAATTATAAAAAATTACATTGGTGTTGAATTCCTAGGTTTGCACTTGTTTGTTTATTACTCAGCGGAAACTTAATTCCCTCCCATAGACGAACTTACATATCAATTTTGCCCCAACAATTTAACATTAGAAAGAGGAGGGAGGTGGGAGGATGGGGTGAAATCCACATTTTACCAATTTAAGGGATTATTATTTGGGTTAATTATATGCAGGATCCTGCCGTATAAGTTATATGGTCATTGAGTTCATTATTGTTTTTTTTTGGGTCATTTTTCTCAAATTTCCTAAGAACATAAAGCTTAAAGTTAGCATAGCATATGTTTATTACTAATACGTGAATAATCTTATTAGTCAACTTCTGATGTGTTTATTACTAATACGTGAATAATCTTATTCACATTAGAACTGCAATGCAATTCATCTAGTCTTGATGACATCACTGGAACGTTGTTTTCTCCATTCTTGCTTATGTCCTTCAAGTCTTAGCTTCATCAATTTCGAGTTGAGATCCTTACTCATTGTATCTTCGATTCAATCCTTATGATCTTGTGTACTAGATTTGTCCCCATGACTTCTTGCTTGATGTTCATATATCAGTCTTAGACATATGTTTTTGAACATGTAATCACTTGAATGAGTCCTTTAAGACTAGACTAAAACACTAAGACCACTTTTCTATCGGAGATTTTTAATTTGAGGCATTGAAATTAGAACTGAACAACTTACTTTGTTAATCTTTGCTCTGAACTTAGTAAATGTCACAAAATTTGTTTTTTTTACAGATAAATAGTGCCGATGTTGTCGACGAGTACTGCATGCACACTCCAATCTATGCGAGAGCTTGGACCTTGACAATGTTGTACATAGAATTTTGTGGGGTTCCACATGATAGTGATCCCACCACTTTTGGTCCTACGGTTAAAGCTGTGTTGAGGGATAAGGATACATAAGACCTATAAAGATTGTTCCAGTTGCGGCAAATTATAAACGTGTTCTTCCCCTGAAATTCAACGAACATAGGAAGACAATGGGGTCGAGTACCATTATCTTGAGAATAAAGAAAAACAAGCCAGTGACAAAGAAATTCAAAGGAGGATTGTGTTTTGGACTTGCACCAGTCGCACATTGGCGAATGTGATGCTTATCAGTGGCGATCGTGGTTTTACTTGGAGACTTCAAAACCTGAAAGAAAGGAACTACAACATATTGCATGTCTACAATCCTTGGTCAATTGTAGATAACCTCGCCAACATTGGCTACACGCATTTTAATTGGAGGGATTTCTTGCGATTGGATAATAATTGACTAAGTATGATCTAGTTTTTACTTTAAATTAATATAATATTAGGGTTAATAATATCTCACAGTAGAAATTGAGTAAAACTTTAAATGACATATATAAATATAAACTTTTTCACTTATTACTAATTAGTTTTGAGTTAGAAATTCATATTCTAATAATGGTATACATAAAACATCCATAAAACGATTGAAGTGATTATTAAGGATTCGTTTTTTTTATATCGTAAATTATGTTGTGTACACATATATATTTATAATTAACATGTACACATTTTTCGTCGACAAAAAGAAAACATGCATGTATACATGTTTCTGAGAGGTATCAATCATTTGCAGCCTAACACTAAAAGTCGGTTTGATAGATCAACAACCTATACTCTTTTCTTTTTTTTCCCCAATAAAGAATCAATCAATACTTCGTTAAATATTTCTATCATCTTCTCTTATATACTTTAATTTATTTTCCGCATACTCTTTCCCCAGTAACATAGCCATGTGACACTGGCCGGTCTGGTTAGTGTCCATTTTTGTATAGTTTCAGCAATAGAAAATACATTGACATGACATATTTTGTTCACTGGCTTGCTCGTCGTGCAAGCATATGCCATAACGTGGACTATACCACACTCACCATCTTCGATTTGTGCCGAATAACAAAAACTTGTCTTAGAAAAAATCCCAAAGAGATAAAAATATAAATTAAATTGTATATGTACACGAAAGTGACCAATAAAATCGCCATAAACTCTTTCAAAAAATAACTCACCAAAGAATTAATAATCTTGAGTTAGTAGTAGTAGTAGTGTTCCATATCATATTAGTTACAATAACCAATTCATTCCTCATCTCTCAAACAGTTCCCCGGAAGAAGAAACTTGTACCTCTCCGCGTTCTCTAAAAGGTACGCCGGAAGATGAACCGCGGAGTAAGAATGCGGGATCGGTCCCATTTTACCAATGATGTCTTTAAACGTGTATTCCTCGGGAATCATATCGAACAAATCCGATCCGCTGCATATAACTCTTTGAACCCTTTTCGGGTTCAAGTAATGCGCGAATCTCACTCGATCATAATGACTATAAGCTTTCATCTTAAACACAAACTCGCTTATACGTCTAAAACAGAAACTGCAATGCCACCCTGAATCCGCCAAGATAACATCAGACTGTCGATAATGCGCATACCTTGTTTTACCCGTCTGGTATCTATGCACCGATGCTCTCCAGCTCTTATCATCAACAGGGAACTCAAAAGAGTACAAGTAATTCTTCAGTCTAAGATGAAGAATTTGTGGTATGTCATCGCACCAACGGAGAAGATTTATCGTATGTCTACTCGGAATCTCATCAACATCAGACATAATCAACAAGTCATCATCAGTGATACCAGCTATTCTCAATAGCTGATCCAATGCGATTCTTTGATAAGCCTCTTCGTAAAAAGGATTCTTCTCACCTTTCTTAAACCTTCCTCCTATCGACCCGTAAGTCAACCGTGGCTCGATAAACTTAAACTCATCCCTATGCCCCGCGAAAACAAGCGGTTTTGGTAATCCGGTGAAAGTCGAGTTAGATTCAAGTAGAACAAACTGAGTAACATATGGGTACAGTTCTTTCCACCGTATCGTGAGGAGTTCAACTTCAGTACTGAACAAAACAGCGTCGTAGACACGACGAGGGTACTCACGGGTTCTCCAACCGTGGAGTTTACAGAGAGATTCCATAGAAGCGTTCTCGTGGTGATAATGCGGTATCTCATGGAATGGTTTTGGTGGTGATTCCCATAAAGGTCTCAAGAAATATGAAATCTTGAGAGCGTTAATGTATACACCAAGAACACACATTGGCATGATTACTAACAGAAACAGAACCGATTTTAAATCCACACCACGCAAGATACAACAGAGTCTTGAAATACCAAAGCCTCGATCTGATTCCTGATTCCAAACCAAAGAGAAAAATTGTCGATTCGCTGACTAAAACCAAACAAGAGATGTTGACCAATCTAAGCAAGTGCAGAGAGATCAATCTAATTCAAGAGAATAAGATTCCGCAAGATCTATGATATAGATCCAAAAGGGTTCTTTGAGCATTGACTAAAGATCTTGTTTTTATCAAGAAGAAGAAAATCACAAACCTGAGTTCCGCATAAATCATCGGACTTTTTAGAACAGTAGTGACCACCGTTTTCTCCCATCATCCACCACATCTTTCTTCGAACAAGAACTCGATTTGAGATATAAAGAACCAAACTTTACCACAAATAAACAGAATCTTAGAGATTGGTTTCAACAAGAGATAGAAAAAACACACGAATTAAAGAATCCAAGCCTAAAAAGGGGAGATTTTGAAAGAATTAAAGAATAAACAGAGCAAAAACAGAGGTTTTTTTTTTTATGTGATTGTGTCTATGATGATAAATGGATATTGTCTCGAGGAACTAACAAGAGAGAAAAGGGGTAATTAGGTCAATGAGGAAAGTTTCAACGTTAGTTCCGTTGCTTGGCTTTGATTGATGAAGTATTATCATTTATCATTCTCTCCACACCACGCGTTGTGTGACTCAGTCCCCCACTTCCAGCTTTTGTCGTGTCTTTTTAGTTGAAAAAGCTCAGAATCACTTATGTACTCTTTCTTTTCTCTTCAACCACCACGTGGCTTCCACTCTAAAATATACACAAATAATACTATCTAATTTAATCATAAACTTAGACAATCTGTATATAATATACTCTGATGTCAACAGTTTTTTAGTATAAGCTAAGTATTCATATTAGGGAGAGTTTTGGAAAGTACTAAGTAATTGCATAAAGTTCTGAAAAAAAGCACTCACCAAGTTTGAGACCTAGAAAAATGCATATCTGACACTGTTGGTTTCCTGGGTCTATTTGTTGCTTTTATCTATTGATTTTTCTTTAAAAAAAAATAAAAATGATACAAGCCGAAAAGAGAAATTAAAAGCCCAAAAGGCCCAATACCGAATGGTGAAACATAGGTTTGCTGCTGGAGTAATAAAACCTATCCGGAGGAGGAGAAATTCCGGCATAGTTGCTCCCTCTTCTGTGTTATTTGTGTTGATCTATGCCCATGCATTTTCTCATGCGAGGGACCAAAACATTTTATGTGGCACCTCCCAAAGTATTTGAAAATTGTTGTCAATACTTCATTTACTTTGATGGTTAATCTTTTTTTTTTTCCTCTGATGGTTGAGAGTCTTGAGACTTACGAGTAGACAATTCGTTTTATGTGTGTTTTTGTTTAATTATGTGTCATAAACTCATACTAAAATAGAATCTCATACTAACAATAACAACAAATTCGGGAAGAGTAATCAAAATTTTCATCGCTTCATATAACTCCTTTAATTTCACCGCTATGGTTGAGTCGATAGACCAAAATTCTATTTATGATTTACTTCGATTTTTTTTTTTTTAACTCTAATCATTGATTATAAACCTAAACCGTTTTCATTTTTATAAAATACATATATATTTTTAGTCAAAAAAATCCATTCTTTACCATTTATTTTTATTTTTTTGAATAGAATATAAATTTTATTTAAAAACTCATTTTACATTAAATGTAACGGTAACTTAAACATTTTGACTAAACATTACTAAATGGTTGAATTTTTTTTTTAAGATCTTTCTTATCTCATAGCAAACTAAATCGCCATATATCCTCCCTCGTATCTTCCGTCTCCTTCTTCTCTACCACTTGTATTTCTCCATATATCTATATTCTTTTTACTTGGTCAAATCCATAAATTTGTATCACTCAGGTGTTATTGAACACAAGTTGAAGAAGGAAAAAAAAACAAGTTGAAAGAAAAGTAGCAAAACCGAAACTAAAAAAAAGAAAGAAAATAGTAAGAACAAAATGAAAACGCTAAAATCAGAAATAAAAGAATCAAAGAAGCAAAGATAAGCAAAACAAGTTTTCCAAAATTGTTGACTCTCTTTTACAACTACACAAAAACCTTTCTTCAAAATATTCTCAGATTCTCTTCTTCTTCCTTCGAGCTTTCACAGTTGATTCAATTCCCGATTTCAAACTCAATCACCTTCAGATTCCGATCTCCATTCTCTACATCAATCACAATGGAGAATCCGAATCCACCAGCAGAGAAGCTATTGAAGAAGATACGAGAGCTAGAAGAAAGCCAAGAAGATCTAAAGCGAGAGATGTCAAAACTCAAAGTATCAGCAGAGATTAAAAGGCGTTCGCATTCTTCATCACCTAAACGACCTTCAAGGAGAAACAGTGGAGAAGGAACTCCGTTATGGAGAAAAACCGGCGCCGCATCGTTCCGTCACGCTTCTCCGTTACGGAAAGAGAGTCATTCTAAAGACGGAGTAGCTGGTGGTGGTGATGGACCATCGGCAGGCAAGTTCACCGATAAACAGTATTTGAATATTTTGCAGTCTATGGCTCAAGCTGTTCATGTCTTCGATCTTAATGGCCAAATTATCTTTTGGTGAGTAGGTAGAACTTTTTTGGTTCCCATTGTTTCTTCATAATTAGTAGTCAAATGCTAGGATTGTGATTTGGATTCATATAGGAGCTCTTGGAATCGATTGATTAGAGAGTGTTGGTATCGTTTGTAGTATAGGATTTAGTATCTGATATGTTAGCTAAGTTATGTTCACAGTTCAAATTTTGTTGGAATGGTTGTTTTAGGAACTCGATGGCGGAGAAGCTTTATGGATTCTCAGCTGCAGAAGCGTTAGGGAAGGACTCGATTAATATACTCGTAGATGGTCAAGATGCTGCTGTTGCAAAAAATATCTTTCAGCGTTGCAGCAGTGGAGAGAGTTGGACTGGAGAGTTTCCTGTTAAGAATAAAATGGGAGAGAGGTTTTCGGTTGTGACTACGATTTCTCCTTTTTATGATGATGATGGTTTGCTTATTGGGATTATATGTATCACGAATGATTCGGCACTTTTTCAACGGCCGAGAGTTCCTCCCGCTAAAAACAGGTGGCAAGAAGGGGATTCAAGCTTTTGCCGGGGGACTAATGGTGTTGCTTCTAGGCTTGGTTTTGATTCCAAAGAAGCTGTTGTGTCGAAACTTGGCCTTGATTCTCAGCAGCCTATTCAAGCTGCTATAGCATCTAAGATCTCAGATTTGGTTAGTCTAACTGTAGGTTACATATTCTGACCTTTTGGTATATTGTTGCATCTTTTGACAAGTGTAGTCTAAATTTTAGGCATCCAAGGTGGGCAACAAGGTCAGGTCGAAAATGCGAGCAGGTGATAATAACGCCTCACACCCTGAGGGTGGAAATGGGGGCAGTCATCAGTCTGATCAGGGTTTCTTCGATGCTGCTTTCTCTGACCAGAGGGAAGATGCAGAAACAAATGATGCTAGCACACCTAGGGGGAATTTGATCCAGTCTCCTTTTGGTGTGTTCTTATGTAACGATGATAAGTCTTCTTCAAAAGCCTCCGGAGAATCCAATGATGAAAATGATAGAAACTCTGTTGTCCCTAAGAAACTTACCTCAAAGACTGAAGAGTGGATGGTAAAGAAAGGACTGTCATGGCCATGGAAAGGAAATGAGCGGGAAGGTTTGGAAAGAAGAAATGCTCATTCTGTGTGGCCTTGGGTGCATAATGAACAACAAAAAGAAGAGGCTCATCATAGTAATTCCTATAACAGTGTTAAGTCTGAAAGCCTGGCAAGTGAAAGTAATAAACCTGCCAATAATGAGAATATGGGTTCTGTTAATGTGAATAGCGCAAGCAGTGCTAGCAGCTGTGGAAGTACCAGCAGCAGTGTTATGAACAAGGTTGACATGGATAGCGACTGCTTAGACTATGAAATCTTATGGGAGGATTTGACAATTGGAGAACAAATCGGGCAAGGTGATGTACTCCTTTGAGAAAGATATCTCTTTTGTGAAAGACATATCTATCCTTCAAGACATCATACCATTTTTGTTTTTTTTTATCTATTCTGCTAACATGCTTGTTGTAATTTCCCTCTTTATGCATACAGGTTCATGTGGAACTGTCTATCATGGTCTATGGTTTGGATCTGTACGTTCTTGCCACCTGTTGACATTACAGAATATGCATCATGGATTGTACAAGCCTCCATGAAAATCACGAACTTAAAAAATCTATTACTGAGAGTTGCTAATGTGACTGCAGGATGTGGCTGTAAAGGTGTTTTCCAAACAAGAATATTCAGAAGAGATCATAACATCTTTCAAACAAGAGGTATTATTGTTTTCTGTCGCTTCTCTAAGCATGTTTGGTAAAAGACTGTTAGAACTTGTCTTTGTTTTAAGCGAATAATACCTGCCTTCTGTCTTCCATAATTTCGTATGAAAAAATGATTCTGAAACTACCACAAATTTTCTGTACGAATCTTTTTCCAAACTGCATCTACCCCGAAAAATTACTCATTACAGAGATTAGCCTAGCTACTCATTCTAGTTTCGAAGTACCTATGCTGAAATTGTTTTATCTTGAAGGTATCATTGATGAAAAGGCTTAGACATCCAAACGTTCTGCTGTTTATGGGAGCTGTGGCATCACCTCAGCGTCTTTGTATAGTGACAGAGTTTCTACCACGGTTCGGCCTCTTCTCTTTTGCTAATCCTACATTTCGAGATTTTTGTTCTCTGGGGTAAAAACTCTGACTCACATCTTAAGTCTAAATGTTTCGAAATAACATTTGCAGTGGAAGTCTCTTTCGTTTGCTGCAGAGGAACAAGTCAAAACTAGATTTGAGGCGACGTATCCATATGGCATCAGACATTGTGAGTATTAAACGTGATTTTCCAGTTGTTGTCCAAGTTTTTCTAAAGTATAAGCTGCTCTATTTTGGTTCTTTGTTGCATTTTTTTGCATATCCTTCTTTTCCGCTCTTTGATTCAGTCTTTCATACAGGCTCGTGGCATGAATTATCTTCACCACTGTAGTCCTCCCATCATTCACCGTGATCTGAAGTCGTCAAATCTACTGGTTGATCGGAACTGGACTGTGAAGGTATTGTTTTCATTGTTGAAATAGTTTCCACTTTCTGGACTACCAATAACCTTATGACGTTGGTAATTCTGATGGAGCTAAGAAGAAAATAATTATTTACCTACAAAATACCGTCCACTTTCATCAGATTTCGCAGATGACATGAGTTTGGTGGGTGAACTAGAAATGGATGTCCCCAGTTTAAAAAATATTGCTTGATTGATTTCTTTGTGACACAAATGGAAAAATATTATTCTAGGTCAACAAAATAATGTTATTAGGTCTAGTATTTCCCCTGTGTCAGGACTCAAGAGTTGTATCTTGTATGAGAAAAAAATCGTTTGATAATTAAGTTACTACGACTTAGACTCTAAAGCAAAAGGGGAAATCATATACACTATATTAATGAAGCTTTAGATAACGATTCGTCTTTTGTGTCTATATCAGAAAAGAATCATAGATTTTAATTTCAGGACAAACTATTATTGAAGTAAAAAGGGTGTTTGTCATGGTTAACTTACTTTGTCAGCTCACAGGTTGCTGATTTTGGTCTTTCTCGCATCAAGCATGAGACGTACCTCACTACAAACGGAAGGGGAACGGTACTTTACATAGACTCTTACTGAATTGATTCCTCCTTTTTTTTTCTTTTTTTTAATGAAATCAGATATCTCAGGATGAATTTCATTGCTTTTTTATGTTCTGTAGCCTCAATGGATGGCACCAGAAGTTCTTCGAAATGAGGCTGCTGATGAAAAGTATTTTCTCACTCTCTACTTATTGGTTATTGTTTGTTGTAGCTTTCATCTATAACGATGCTCTTCCTACTCTTTAAATGGCAGGTCTGACGTTTACAGTTTTGGAGTAGTACTATGGGAGCTTGTGACAGAGAAGATCCCATGGGAAAATCTAAATGCTATGCAGGTATAGTTTCCGCTTTAATGGAAAAAATGCAATTGGTCTCCAAATGAAAAATAGACTAGGGAATATGAAAGTGACCATATCTTACTTAAAGATATACAAGGCCATATTAGTCCTAGTAAGAATCTCAACGTTACTAACTACTGTAGCTAATTGGTCGCTACTCGCTATTAATATGCATCTAGTTTCCATCTATCCTATAAAGTAGATGTAATCAGTTTAGTATGTTGGAAACTATACTACCCATTTGGCTATTTTGGGTCAAATTAAAAAGTTATGTTTTGCGACATTTATACCAATTAGAGGACTTGTTTCCATTGCAAAACATCTGTTCTGTTTAAGAAAGTTTGCCTTTTCTGTCTCCTCTTAATTCCTGTATGTAAATTATATGCCCACACAGTAAAACAAATATGAAGAGAAGTCTATTTATAAACTTGCAGGTGATTGGAGCCGTGGGGTTCATGAACCAGAGGCTGGAAGTCCCAAAAGACGTTGACCCTCAGTGGATTGCTTTAATGGAAAGCTGCTGGCACAGGTACATAAATCATATTAAACATTACATATACCTTGCTAGAGGAAAATAGCCTCACTAATGATTCGGTACAAAATTGGTTGCATATAGGAGGGACCAAAACTTGGTCTCCTAAACATCTCGTCATATGCCATGCTCTGATTTTCTGCTGTAGCTGAACTAAACCTGATGTTTTGTGTCATCAATGAACATAGTAAAATAACCATAAATGTAGAAATGTTGCAAACCCTAGAATTTGGAATTTGTAAGATTACTGTTTAGGAAACCTTGAGTAAACAAAAGTTCGAGAAAACATTTACTTTGCACTCCAATCCTTTAATTTCCATGGGTCCCAAACACATACTATTGAAGGCTTCAATTACTAGTGTAAAGACTTTCAAGGTCTATGCTTTGTTGAGTTGAAAATTTTCCACAGATTCAGGGCCCATAAAAAGGCTCATGTTTGATACAATTATTGTAAGTTTGGTGTCAGATCTTGTATACTTTTCTTTCAACCGACACCACTGTATTGATATATACTGATTTGCCTTCACAGTTTACTTAAGTAGTAAGTGACTTAGTCTCGTAAACTTTCTCTACTTTCGTTTAGTAAATGTCGCAGCAGCTAATGTGGGTTAAGTAATTTCTGCAGCGAACCGCAATGTAGACCATCGTTCCAAGAATTGATGGACAAATTAAGAGAGCTTCAAAGAAAGTATACTATACAGTTCCAAGCAGCTCGTGCTGCATCGATAGACAACTCTTCTCTCAAGGAAAAATAAACCCAACGAGCAGAGAATCTGAATATGCATTTCGCGATCAACACAACAAAAGAAGAAAGCTCAATGAAGAAATGCAATAAAGAAAAGCAGCTAAAGCAGACTTTGATATGCTCTCTCATTGCGTGAGAGAGGCATTCTTTATATGGAGTTCAATTCGAAATCGTCATGTGATGCGATGCGAGCTACAGAGGTTATACATATGTAATTGTTGTGCCAATCTATTTATGTAATTCTTAACAGAGAGAGAGAGAGAGACAGACCCAGTTTTTAAGAATAGTCTGTACATGTAACAAACGAGTAAAAACCAAGATTTGTAACCCTGATTTTTAGTAAATATTGTCACATTTATTTGGATCATACATTGTTATTGTTCGTGAGTTTTGATTTGGGTTATTTATTTCTTATCCAAACACGTCGTGGCGTAACTCAATATAAAACCTTAACATAAATCTGTGACAATCTGCAAGTCATGAAGATTTTTATGTTGACTACAGAGACATTTTTTGTTCCTTGTTGGTGTAAGATTGGATAAGATGTGTGTATTCAGCAACACATGAGACATTATTGCTTAGAATCTTATTTTTGAAAAAGAAAAAAAAGAAGCTATGAATCTTCACCGCTGTCGGTGTTAAAATGTGTGGGAACCAATCCGACCCGACCAATTACGCAAATGGCACGACTATTTTCAACTCCTTTAAATGGTTTTTATTTACAAATTATGCTAATATATAACATGTGTGGCTTTTGAGGTGGTGTGACAACTAGCGCATACCAAAATAGAACAACCAACAAAGTACAAAGTTATAACTTTTAAGATAGGTTCTAGCTAGACGAGTCAAGTGGTCGGCCTTATGAGTTGCTACAAAATTGTTTGGACTAGGCATCTGTAATACCTTATCTATCCAGTTGTTCGGACCATTGTAATATTGGGCCAAATACCTATAGAGACTAGTCGGAAGAACCATAAATATTAAACAAGTACTGTTTGAAGTTCTATGGTTCTCCTAAACTTAGTTACATGTGGTGTTAACGGGTTTCCTATAAACCACGATATATATGACGCTAAGTGATTCGTCCAATCATGAGTGACAATTTTTAGCTAAAACTATTTGCATGTTGGGTGGAGCATGATGATGTATGCGCTATTCTTCACTCACTTGCTATTCTTAGGGAGACTAATGTTGGTTAACCGGATTATCATAAGCAATAATCGGATCTGTCATGCGCAAACAATGGTAGAATTTGCTTCGTAGTGGACAACCATTGCAGATGATGTTTGTGAATAGTCATCTTTAGAATTGTCTTTGCCACTACCACGAGTTTAATTTTCATTTCGTCGCACCCCATTTTGTACGCTTGTTCGGATGGTTGCTTTAGTCAAGTAGACTCCAGCCCTAAGTGGATAGGGGCATGGGTTTGCTCCTGAGGGGTGAACAATGTTGGAACAGACTTGGAGGCAATTTGTGATACTATTGGAGCCTTTTTCTGCTCATGTTATTAAAGCTAAAAATTGTAAAACTAAATATTAGTTTTTGTCCAATATTATAATTTTCTCAGATTAAATTCTTTTTTTTTTAGAATTACATAAAACTAAACCATATATACATGATTATTAAATATTTTTCAAATAGTAATTTTTTTGAAGATATGATAAATTTTCATACTCTACATGCTTCCAAACAACTTAAAATCATCCACATATCCATTTATCTCCTTCACAAGGAAGACAGCAAATTTGGCGAAAACTAAATAAAGAAAATACAAGATCTATCTATCTTATAAGACAGTACCAAAATCCAGCTCAGCTCCAATCGTGGAGGATCTCTAATCGGGACAAATGGATCCCACAGCCACAAAGGGACCATCCAAAGCAGGCATTGTCGGCCAGACACCCACTCGGGTTACATTAACATTTAAAATCAAATAAAATCACAAATCTCTTCTTCTTTCACACGTAGAGTTGACATCACGACAGGAACCTATCATGCAATCCCCAAAACACCCTTGGTCTAACCACGTTTATATCCATAATGCCATTGGCCCCTCTAGCCCTCGTCGTTCGTGGTCACTGATTGATCCAAGACAGTCTCTCGTCACACTCATTTGTCGACAATACCGGACCGGAGCCGTGACGGGTTTTATATTTGTGTTCCCTCAACCACTGGTGCTAGTTTGGGAGTTTAAACGAACCGACTCTGACAAGTCATGGGACATTGTTGTTTGTATCATAAGTCTTATGTTTTTTAACTTGAGCCATATATATCTTTGGCTCTATCAAAAGACAAACAATTTATATATATTTATTCTTTGTTCACCTTCATTTCAACTCATATTTCTCCTCATTTGGTAATAAAAACAAATATCAGCTTTCGTCTTTCTTCTACATCTTTCTCTTTGTAACTTCGTTTTTGGATAATTGAGGAATTTCGGGCCGATACATCTTTTCATCGGACGAATTCCTTCTCAAGAAAGTTTTGAACCATAGTTTATGGAAGATAAGCTTTTTTCGGAAGAAAACAACTACCAATAGAGCTACATACGCTTGATCATTGTAAGTTTTTTTCAAAAAAATCCTTAACATTCAAACAAAATGATTTTTATTGGATTTTTTTGGTTCATGATGATATTTATCGACTGAAGCATTGCACCCAAATTGGAATGCTTTTGATCTTAAATCATCCAATAAATGTTGTGTTGGGGAAGCTTAATTAAGAAAAGTGATAGTTAGATATCTTTCTTTAAACCCAAGACTTGTACTACGATTGAGACATATATTATTACTCTGTTTATTTTCTTTTCAATATAGACTTGTGATAAAATTGGAAACCTCGATGACATGAATCAAAGGAAACGGAAAGGTTATATATTATTATATATAAGTTTGATGGCTCATATTTTTAATTAAGATGGAGCACATAGATAAGATAACTCCACTTCAACTGTTAAAAGCGATCCAACCATCAAATATAGGACCTATTTCTCTAGACGACTATATAGTTAATGTTAGGCTCCCTAACTTTTTAGTCTTGACCAGAGTCACATAAATCTATCTTATATCATGCAGATATATTTGTTTCTTTTATCAAGAAAGGGTAAAATGCAATCTGCATTATTTCAGTCAAAAGTAATTATTTGTATAGAGATATGATCAAGTTTAACATTGTGTCTTTCTTTGAAAAGTAATCCACTCTCAATGATTTGCTGTGAGCATGCCTCCACTTTTCTCAAACAATACTAAGCATAGATGGGTAATTCGGTATTTTCCTCTATATTTTATATCTTCAAACTAAAATGTGAGAAAGATTTATCCTTCGCATTTCCTTAGTGATGAATATATATGCATACAACTCTATTTGCTTATAACATTTATAAATGCATATTTTTCCCCCTACTTTCTTCATAAATGTGTACACTCATTAAAGACTATACGAAAAAGAGGTTATTGTCGATTTCATTGTCGCACTTTGATATTATAACCCCTTTTGATAAGATGAGGTTGAGGTGTATGGACTATATGGCTGCTTAAAATTCAATCTTCCCTTTTTAATGATTTAGTTATATTTTATTGGTTTATCTAAGAAAATAAAAAGTAATTACATGAAATGTCAAATGTATTTAAGAGGTAAGAACGATGACAAAATAGTAAATTAGGAAGAAAACGGAAATGGCAAATTAGTCTCCCTTCTATGACTTGGACGTAAACCGATGTGGACCATGCAATTTCATTATAGAACAATAATATTATTATAGAACAATTTACACTCTCGCTCATGTCATGTCATTTTCATAAATATATACATGTAATATATCACCACTCAAATAAATATATATCACGTTTTTCTGTTTAGTTGGTTATATATTTACATAATGAATTGTATATTTATACATTGTTCACAATAATATCACTTGCTATGATTATTATGAATAGCATTGCAGTAAATATCAGGTTGAATTTTGAAAATGAAGTCATAAAAGAACAATAAATTCAGTGAACCCAATAGATGTAAGAAACCTGTATTAAATGCCAAATTCAACTTTATCAAATCATATATTTTAACCATACATTACTCCACGTTATAAATCTATCAATAATCATAAGTCTTTTTACAATTTTTCTAGGTATGCAAACCATTACTTATCATGTCTTACCATGCAAATTATATATTACGTTAAACCTAAAAGCCAATGATTATTCTTTAACAAAAAGTAAGAATTTGAATTTATGAGTTACCTTGTAGTTATTTTGCAAAATCGACACATAAAAATAACACCAAATAGGAAGAAGTGTGAAAAAATATGGAGAGGCAATGATGAGGAAGATAGAAGGTGGGGAATGAGCAGAAGCACGTGGGATTGGTGATTCTCTTTGCACGCTGGTGAATAGCCTAAGCACCATTTCTTTACCCCCAAAAATACAAAACAAAATAAAACACCAGCAAAATTAATAATAATATTATTATTATTTTTATATCAACAAAATCCCTACCTAGAATTTAATAAAATATAAAAATAAAAACTTACATAAAACAAGAAAAACAAAGAAAAGTTGTAAAGTAGATCGCTCTGTTTTCTTTTGTTTTCTGATCTCTCTTTAGTCTTTGAATGATTGGTGAAGAGTGTTTTCTGGGAACTTGCCTTAAGCTATAGCTAGAAAGATACACAAAGATATATCCATCTCAAAGCTCCTGATGTGAAGAGTGTTTGTTCTGTTTTTCTAATCCAAGTGAGTTTTTTTTCTTCTTCATTTTCTGGTTTTTGCATGGGAATTGAACAACATACTTTGTTATATTTTGTTTTCTTTTGTGACTGATGGAACTTTGGGTGGGTTGTGATGTGTAATGTATGCTGATGATAGTATTATCTAAAATTTCAATCTTCTTTATCTTTTTTTCTTTTGTTGCATTGATTTTGATTCTTTTTGTTTGTATGTCCATATCAGATTGGGTATAAGGAATTTGATTGAATGGACATGAACTTTTCTTCTGGTGGCCTCTGTTTTTCTGGGTTTCTTTCTTTTTTTTTTTTCCCATATATCTATATATCTA
>Ga0041059_1001328_pt1 | contig 19761 bp, 18 predicted proteins | sample AraColnosormetaG_FD_56232 | JGI IMG/M metagenome (GOLD analysis project Ga0041059, IMG submission 56232) | Arabidopsis roots microbial communities from North Carolina, USA - Col MF nosort | ecosystem: Host-associated > Plants > Roots > Unclassified | place: USA: North Carolina | collected... | reverse complement strand
AAAAAAAAAAAAAAAAAAATAGAAGGTAAAGTAAATTTAAATAAGAAAAAAGAAAAAGTAAAGAGGGGCAAAGGAAGATGGTGAGGATTGGTCCAACGGTCAAACAGAAAACCATCAAATCAGATTTCACTACAGTTACGAAATTTATTTCACTCCTTCTGTCTTTTAACTTAATTAGGCCTATGTTCTTATCCACCATCTTCCTCTCTTTTTTTACCATTTTATCCCATCCTCCATTTATATGTGTAACGTATCCATTGTGTTGCTCAGGCTTTCACATGGTTCTGTATCAAGCCAAAAAGACAATTGCCGAGGATCTTGGATTTATTATCTTATCACCCTACTACTCAATTCATATCCCTCGTTTGTTTGGAAATCAGATTTAAGTAGGATTTTCATTAGTCAGGTGCTAATGATATTTCATTGTTTATTAACACTTTTATTAAAATTCTCTCGTTTCAATTATTTCCATTTTCCATTAATAGATTTGGCCCACCTTTGTATTCTTTTCTTCTTAATAATTGTTTTCCTATTTTAGTAACCAAATCACTAAATTTCAATTCATTAATAATACTTTAACCCTTTTTATAATCAGCATCAAGACAAAACACTGAAACAGTTATAATTTTTTTTTAACCATCTTAGTTTAAATATCTGAGCCGCCCGGTTCATCCATTCAAATCTCTCTCTCACTTACCAAACCCAAACAAATATCTAACACCACAAACTCAAAGCAATAAAGAATCCTTCTCTCTCTCTCTTTCTTTCTTTCTTCTTTCAGAGAGGAGGAGCAAGAAAGAAGCTTCAAAAGAACAAAGCTTAAGCTTTTTCCCCCGGAAAATTTGTTCCCCTTTTTCGAAAAACTAATAATTCGTAACTTCATAGCCAACAAGATCAATAAAAGGAGGCAACTTATTTCTTTCATTCTCTCTTGTAAAGAGTACTTGCTAAACCCTAGCTTTTGTTCTATAGAGAATCCAAGAACCAATCAATTTTTTATTTTATAAAAAGATGAGCAATCTTGAAGAATCTTTGAGATCTCTATCGTTGGATTTCCTGAACCTACTAATCAACGGTCAAGCTTTCTCCGACGTGACTTTCAGCGTTGAAGGTCGTTTAGTCCACGCTCACCGTTGTATCCTCGCCGCACGGAGTCTTTTCTTCCGCAAATTCTTTTGTGGGACAGACTCACCACAACCTGTCACAGGTATAGACCCGACCCAACATGGGTCCGTACCCGCTAGCCCAACAAGAGGCTCCACGGCCCCAGCTGGAATTATACCAGTGAACTCAGTCGGTTATGAGGTTTTTCTGTTGCTACTTCAGTTTCTTTATAGCGGACAAGTCTCCATCGTGCCGCAGAAACACGAGCCTAGACCTAATTGTGGCGAGAGAGGATGTTGGCACACTCATTGCTCAGCCGCCGTTGATCTTGCTCTTGATACTCTCGCCGCCTCTCGTTACTTCGGCGTCGAGCAGCTCGCATTGCTCACCCAGGTTCTCTCTTTCTCCCTCTGCTTTCACTCTTCTTACTCCATGCACATCACAAGAAAACAAAATTGAAAGTTTCCACTTTTTTGTTCTTGTTCTGCTTCTTTTAGAGTGTTTTCTTTCATGTGCTTGGCTTAATTTTGGTAAATTACGAAACGCTTTTGATTCGATTTTTATTTGTCTTTCTTTGGGTTTGGGTTAAATTTATTACAAATCGCGAAACCCTTTTGGTCTGATTATTTTCTTTCATGGGGTATTTCGCTTAAGATTTTTAATTTTTAATAACAATTTTTTATTTGTTAAATTATATATGTTCTTGTCTTGATTTCATGTATAAATGAGTTTAAGTTTCTTGCTTTGGAACAATTTTCATCGGATAAAGTTTCCGAAAGCAGACGAACGGTGGTTTTATTGCACGGAAGAGAATTTTCCTAAAAGTAGAAATCTATGTTATGTAGTTGGATCTATTCATTTCTTGGTCTTAATTTCTTATCCAATCCCACAATTTTCCTCATTTGGGGTTTCGATTCTAATCTATAGATAAGGAATAAAACCTACTCCACCATACAAAAATCCATCTGAGATGACAAGAAAGTTAATTAATAGCAAAAAAATCCATAACCTAAAAATGGAAATTAAACCCCACTTGCTGAAAAAGTCGGTTCTTTGGATTTATATCATACTTATCAAATAAATTGTTTTGTATGATTGGCAGAAACAATTGGCAAGCATGGTGGAGAAAGCCTCTATCGAAGATGTGATGAAAGTTTTAATAGCATCAAGAAAGCAAGACATGCATCAATTATGGACCACCTGCTCTCACTTAGTTGCTAAATCAGGTCTCCCACCAGAGATTCTTGCCAAGCATCTCCCTATTGACGTCGTCACCAAAATAGAAGAGCTTCGTCTTAAATCTTCTATAGCTCGCCGTTCTCTAATGCCTCACAACCACCACCATGATCTCAGCGTGGCTCAAGACCTAGAAGATCAAAAGATTAGAAGGATGAGACGAGCTTTGGATTCATCAGACGTGGAACTAGTGAAGCTGATGGTAATGGGAGAAGGACTCAATCTTGATGAGTCGTTAGCATTGCATTACGCTGTTGAAAGCTGTAGTAGAGAAGTTGTGAAGGCTTTGCTTGAGCTTGGAGCTGCCGATGTGAATTATCCGGCGGGTCCGGCAGGGAAAACACCTTTGCACATCGCGGCTGAGATGGTCTCTCCAGACATGGTGGCTGTTCTGTTAGACCACCATGCTGATCCTAATGTGAGGACAGTTGGTGGAATCACGCCTCTTGATATCCTTAGAACATTAACTTCGGATTTCTTGTTCAAGGGGGCAGTTCCTGGATTGACTCACATTGAACCGAATAAACTTAGGCTTTGCCTCGAGCTTGTTCAATCCGCTGCAATGGTGATATCTCGAGAAGAAGGAAACAATAGCAACAACCAAAACAATGATAACAATACCGGGATTTACCCTCATATGAATGAGGAGCACAATAGTGGAAGCAGTGGAGGGAGCAATAACAATTTGGATTCAAGATTGGTTTATCTCAATCTTGGAGCAGGTACGGGTCAGATGGGTCCAGGTCGAGATCAAGGGGATGACCATAACAGTCAGAGGGAAGGTATGAGTCGGCATCATCATCATCATCAAGACCCATCTACAATGTATCATCACCATCATCAACATCACTTCTAGTTCTCTATATTGGTCTCTATATCTCAACCATATAAGACTCAAAATAAATTTATTAATTTAGTTCTTATATCTTCTATATTTATTTCTGTATATGGAAATTAATGAGGACATATAAGGAGAGTATTAAGAAGAGGGGCATGCAGGAATTTAAGATCATGCATCCGTTATATAATTATAGACTAGGTTTATTTAAATTAGTTGCTCTAGCTATCGCTCATCGTTGTACTAATTAATCATTTGATTAACTTTGCCATCGATTAATATCTTATCTTTATACCCTAATTTCTTCCTAGTACATGCTTTCGTACGTAACTACGTCTATATTTTTTAACTAACATAAGTTACTATTACAAATTTACAATGATACATGTTATGTTCGAAAGTTAAGCCTTTCACAATTATAGTTATTTGACATGATTTTGTTTTATTCGTGATTCGAGAACTGTCTTTTAATTGAAGTTTTTGTATGTATTTGCATCAGCAATGTCTTATCGGGTGTATAAATATATTCAAATTATCTTTCTATACAACACAAATATATCTTTCTTCTTCTCCTCTTTGAAATTTTTGATAGTTTCTATATATTTGTTGTGTGGCTGATTCTCTATCGCCGTATAAACTCTGCAATTCCACTTGAATTTTTGCTGGTATATATAAAAGTTTTTTTTTTGTTGACGCTAAATATAGTTGATAGATATATGAGTGATTTTACCTACACAAAATTTCACTTCCATCTTATTTTGGACGCGTTGATACATACAAGAAAATAAAACACTTAATAGAAAGAACTTTCATAATGAGGATTGGAATTGATTGGTAAACTTAGAATGGAAGTAATCAGTTTTTCATATGTTAACATAAAATTGAAACATCAAATCTATTGTCGTGTAAAGATTAACACAACAAGATTGGGACATTACATGAGGAAACACCTTTGGTCATATATATGACAGAGAGAAAAAATAAAAATGAAAAGTAGAAAAGCCAATATTTATGGGAGTGTCAATGTCACATCTACAATGTAGAGCCCAATCAAATCCGATCTAGTAATGTCTTCGGTCAGTGTTCGTTTGATATGCTTCGCTTTCATCACAAATAAAACACCTTTTTTGCTGTATTATTTTCCATCAAAAATCTTTTTTTTTTGGCCTGAGCCAGCAAGGAACATGAAAGATAACACTTGTAAATGTAATAACCACAAATCTAAAACTTACTAGAAATTTAACCATTTGAAATATGATTCAATATTTAATAGCATAAAAAATAGTAGAAAAACAATTATGACATGCTAAAATCATTTGTATTGTTATCGTTTCTTATATAGGTCAGTGAATTGTTTTTCTAAAGTAAATATCATCAATACGAACAGCAAAATATTCACTTTTGTTGACTAATATACATAACTCTTTGTATCTGGTGCAATAATATATATTAGGGAATGTGAACAAAAAGATCCATAGAACAACATTCCGTGTTCCGTTTTGTTTCTACCACCAAGGCACCAACCAAAATCATTCTTTCTCCAAAACACAACTCTTTACAATAAAGTGTTGGTTGGTTTCAAAATCACAGCTTTGGAATATATAGGTGCGTTGGAGAATCATTATCTAAACAGAGCATATGAATTAAGGTAACGACTAAGAAAGATATGAAAAACAAATTGAAAATCCAATTCAAAGCTGAGAAAACAAAACTTGTATAAAAGCATCTATGCACACAAAATCTATAGAGGAACCAGATCATTTAGCCAAAGCTGCAGCGATTCCACTAGCTATGAGGCCAACGGTTGTAGCTGTGATGCCTATCCCAATAACACCATCTCCAATTAGGAATAACACAACTCTACATCAGAATCATTGTTCAGATTGTGTGAAAATGATTCAAAACCGAATATCAATTACCCTTAGCGATCTTGTCTTCAATGGATTTCTTTAAGACCAAAGATTGCCTCCAATGATGTTGAATCTATGGAACCAACCATTAAACGAGTAAGAAGTAGACAAAAATTTAATATCATGAGCCTATTATCGAGTTGTGACAAAAATTTAACACCATGATCCTATTATCGAGTTCCCCAGTCCGGTAATATCCAACAGCAAGAAGATAAAACTACTTCCGGTAGAGGGCTACTGCTTGCTAGAGAAGCTGCAACGAAAGGGTTGTAAATTTTGGTTCAAACTTTACACCACCATGAAAGGTAAAAGCTAGACCATTCATTCAACACAAAGCAGAGTTTGACAGTGCATTAGATCAAAGCACAAGCATTTGATGTAAATAAGTGTACCTTCGAGCATGGAATTACCTCGCTGGATAACTTCAGCTTGGAGAGAATGAACAAGAGGCTAATCTAGCACTAGAATTTAAATTGAAATCTAGCACGCTAGATCGTTATGAAATCTAGCACTAGAATTTAAATTGATGAGTGAAACTTTAAAAAAAAAAGAAAAGAAAGATAAAAGCCTATTAATGATACAAAGCCTTTCTAATACGCAATTTCATCGGACAAACTTGAGGGCCAAATTATTAATCTGAAGCAACTAAACAATGCAAGAACTGACAAATATATGGGATGGTGGCAACGACACCAGACCATTCAATCGTCCCGCAAATTCCATCTCCAACCCTATTCAACGCGATCAATGCAGACCAAATCTTCTCTTCCTTCTTCTTGTTATTATTATTATTATTCTTTGTAGTATTAATACTAGTACTAATGTATCTTTCTCTCCAGAAAATAGCTAGCTTCCCATAATATTCCGCCATTGCAGAGCCATACAACTTTCGATGCAGTGTCTGCACATCACCAGTAACCACTCTCCATACGTTGTTAAGCTTTGTGTCAAGCCACAGTAGCCCATATTTGGTAAAAAAAGCAAAGAGCACATTGTTTGCCACACACATGCACGAAACCCACCTATCATCAATTGGCAACTCCAGTTTCTCCTTTCTTGTACCTTGTCTCAGATTGTAGACACTGATACTTCCAAAATCCTTAGCATAAACCTTCCCCTCCAATGACACACTTGACACCATATTCGGTCTACTATCCGCTTTCTCGTCAGGGACAGGGACTCCCACGACTTTCCAAGTTTGCGTTTCTAGGTCGTAAACCTGTTCTTCGGTCTCATCTTGTTTCAAGTCTTGGATCACATGTATCTTTCCGTCGAATACTCCCACGGCGCTGCTAGACGCAATTCGTAGGAACTCCGGCTTGATCGGGCCCTGACGTAACTTGCCAGACCGGGTATCAAGGATCCACAACTCGGTCGGGTTTGGACGTCCGCCCACAAAGTATATCTCTGAATCCACCGCGACGGTGGAAGCTCGGAACATGAAATTATGACTAGGGAACGAGAGCGGGACCAATTGATACTCCATCGTCGCTGTCGTGGGACGGAGAGTGAACCAAAGATAGGTGGCATCAGTCGAATAATTCTCCCTATCGCAGAAGCAGACGTAGATGGAATCCTTGTGGAGGAGGGATCGCATCCGGTAGAGCTCAGGGGTACGCACAAGGGACCTGAGCCTTACGGAGACGCAAGAGATGTTTTCGTAGTAGCGTCTCGGGACGCGGGCTAGGCAGTTCAGAACCATCTCGTCGGGCAAACAAGAAAGGGATGACCACGACGATACGTTTCTAGCCATTGATCAAACGTCTTTTCAGATTTTCTTTTTGACTATATAAGTTAGAGAAACTAAACAGCCATGCAAGGGGCAGGTCTGCGCAGGGTTAATAATACCTAATTTTTTAAGAAATATAGTTTTGGATCTAGTTCTAATAGAATTGGAAGTAATTAGTTGCAAATTTAAGGAAACTTTCATATTTGTAGTTCTAAGATCCCGTGATTCGGTAGTAGCTGTATACGAATTCGAATTCTACATGGAATCGTAGACTGGTTTTGGTTTTGTTAAGATTCAGATCCGTGATTCGTATTCAACATGTTTCTTCATGGATCTTACACTGTGTTAGTTAAGATTCAGAACGAATTCTTCATGTATGTTTCATGTATCTTAGATTGTGTTGGTTAAGATTCAGAACGAATTCTTCACGTATGTTTCCTGGATCTTGGTATTCGTTGAAGTTCTAAGTAAATTGTTTGTGACTGAATGTGTTGTAATTGTTGTTATCATGACAGAACTGAAAAGATTGTCAAGCATGCAAAAATTGTACTGGAAGGTAATGGAGGAGGATCCTTTGTGTTTGAAGATGATGATGACAAGTACAATGAGGAACGTGAACTTCTTCGCAAACGACTTGACCAGACTAAGTGGATCGCTCAGGGTCTTGATTTTGCACATCTTCTTGAGTATGAGAGAAGCAGAATTCCCCATTTGAGTTTTTCTGAACTCAAAAAATTACTTCCCCTAATCACCACGCTTATAAGAGAAGTGACAGCTGCAACTAATGCCCGGACTCAAGAACTGCAAAGACAAACTGAAGAACTGCTGAAACAAGAAAATGATCTATCTCACCAGTAGAGTTTAATAACCGAGAGATTGTTGCATTACAAAACATATGTTACATATTCCCAAAACATAATATTTTCTGGTTTATATCGATCACTCATCGTTTGTCTCAAGGGCTGATTGTAATACTTCTTCTAGATACTTTTCCGCGGCTGTAAACTGTCTTTTCTTGTCTTCGATTGCTAGTGCAGCTAAAGCTTTGTCCTGTTTACAGAAATGAACAACCAATCTACTGTGAACCAGGACTAGCAATGACCAATAACAAAGAGGAGATTGACAATGCAGATCAATAAGGGCTTGGAGAACCAGAGATGAAGATTACCGGAGGTAAATCCTGGTAGCTTCGTAGAGTATCAAGGACTGGTTTTGTCATCTTGTCCAATTCCTTCCGGTGCTCTGCCATTTCTACCAGCTCTCTGTGGCTGATCTTAGGAGTGTAGCCAACACGATTGAGTAACATCTGCTATCAAAACCATTCATCTTGACTCTGTCAGATTATTTGAAGGAGCCAAATCATCCATATAAATCACAACAAACCACTAGAAGCACATTAGACTTCAAAAACTCATATTGACTTACCTAGTGAACATCATCACTGCATTTCTGATACGATCTAGAACTTAATCAGAGAGTGTGTGTGTGTTTTTATGATATGAGAGTAACAAAACTTAAAAAAACTTTAGCCCTAGAATCAAATCCTCAATTACTAGCAACCCTTACTAATCCATCCTGTTTCAAAAGCACCTAGCTATTTTAGTATGGCTTACCATTTTTCCAAAAACCAGTGTCACTAAAGGGCACTAAAGTTACAGAACAATCCATTTTGTTCCAGTTTTTACATAAAAGTATATGATTCTCAAATACCCCTCACCAGAGCTAATTGCAGGAAGGTATCTGATTCTCAGTTTACCTATTACCAACTGAGAATGTAAAAACTAAAAGAAGAAGGAGTCTACCTCATACTTCTTGTACTGCTGTATGTATTGTTCCTCCTTCACCGCCATCACTTCCAAATTTGTTTTCCAGTTCTCCATCTGTGATTCACAAGGGACTACATCATCTTCTAGCTGCGCAAGGATTCTGTAACAGCTCACACAGATAAAGTTAGATAAGTCACATCCCAAAGGAAAAATGGCAAGGTTTACATGTACACCACCACCAAGATCATATTATAAGTTATATGGTGCTTTATTACGAAACTTACTTCTTCAAATACGTCAGCCTCTGTATCGCTTTCCTTGTATAGTCAAGAAGAGCATTGGACTCCTTCTGTGCTTTAGCCCTCTTCTCTTCCACTCCAGTCTTCCTCAGAGATATGTCTCCCATTGCTACAAGGAAACTATACATATTTCTTCTGCATCAGTTTCCCGATTCGAGATAGCAACACATCTAATGAGAGAGCTAACAGTACAGTCACCTGCTCAGTTCAGTGTCCCGTATGTTCAACAAATTAGCCACATTTGCAAGAACTTGAGCTGAAGAGACCACATTTGACGGTAAGCTCTCTTGTGACATTCCTGCACTCTCCAATATCTCTCTAATCCTAGCCGCTACATCAACAAAATTTCCACCCAGAGATCTAAGAGAGAGGAACTTGGAAATTTCCAAAAAAACACAACTTTGTTTGAAATCATAGTAACAGATCAGAAACTGATAATGCCCAAAAGAAGATTTTCATAATTCGAATCAGCCACGCGAGCAAATTAGGAGCTAAGGATTACAAGCAAGTACCTTGAGCACGATATTCTGAAGCCTTGAGACGAAAATCGTTAGCGACAATGGTGGCAGCCTGAGACTTAGCTTGAGAAGCGGTAGCGAGATTATACAAATGGGTAATGCTTCGATGAGTGTACTCGAAATTGGGTACTTCTTTGCCGACAGCTTCGAACTGAGAGGTGAGCCACGCCTTCACCTCCGATATCCGGGCGGCGTCAGAACCTCCCTTGGCTTCACTCACCGCCGCGAGATCACCGGTGACGTCGCTCATCGTCTCTAATCTAATTTGGGGTAAAATAAAAATTCACACACCCAGAAAAAATGGTGTATCGCTTCTCACTGTTTTGGATCAAACGACGAAGAAAGCAATAGAATTGGAGTGATTCAAACAGGACGAAATCAGTTGCAAATTTGAATTTTTGGGTAATGCGATCGCGTTTTTGTTGGAACCCTAAATTTTCCAGATTTGGGAAAGAGAGATAATTAGAGCGATGTTATTGGCGGATTTTGAATATAACAGTTAATTCAAAAAAGGCCAATTTCTCATAAAGTTTTTTTTGTTGGTTTAAAATTCTCATAATATTCTTTGTGACTAACAATTAACAACAAATCTCAAAATTTTAATGCTCTCATATCATTTGTTAAATGGTTTGGAAGCATTAAAAGTGTTAACCTGTGAAATGATAGTAATGACAAAATGATTTCGTGATTGAAATAAATTGTTAATAAATTGTTTTGTTTATTGACGTCACACTCCAATATTTTTATGTATAAAATGTGAAGCAAAAAATTTCAAAACCACTAATTATTTCAGCAAATACATAATTTGGTCCAACACTAAACCAACCCTTCTGTCTCTATCTCATTTGTTCTTAAACTTTCATCTATTTTCGTATCTGAATAATTCTTTTCATCAAAGATTTTAGTTTTGAACCACATGGGATCAAGTTTGTGCTGTTCTCGCGATCCAGATAGCACCAGACGTAGTACGATGGGGAGCACTAGCGACCGGAGGTGGCAAACCGGCGACGACAAGTATCTATCGGACACAAGCACCTTTTCCGTGAAGGAGCAAGAGCATCAGCTTAAGGCGGCCAGACGGGAGGAGCAAAGACTTGGCCATGAAGCTGAGAAAGTCAACTCATGGGTCAAACATGAATCAGCCAGATTCGACCATCGTCCATAGTTGACCATTGTTTTGTTTTGACCAAGCTTTCTATGTTTTTGTAAACTATTAAACAGAGTTGTGTATTTATGTTAACCACACATTAATTAACTATCAAAATTGTTTGGTTTAGAGACCACAAGAAACACATTACAGGTTTTTACATCAAAACATGTTACAGATAAATTGCTACACAAAGAAAGAGCTGAAAATATAAACAAAACGAGTTTAAGAAACGCATCGGTATGTAACATGCGACTCACTGAGCTCGTCTTTGTATGTGACCTTCATGACTTGCCCTGTCTCTAGTCCATAGTATCGCACAATCGGGTCTTTGCTCGATAACCGAGGAAGCTAACCAAAAAAAACATTCTAATTCAGAGAAAAGCTGGCTCAGAGTCAGAGCTACTAGTACTAGTAATGATCCAAATACCAAAAAACTTGCTTACTTGTTTCTCCTCAATACTGAACTTCTTGAGAAGTGATTCCTTCTCTTTATCGTTCAGAACCTGATGTTTTGGCCTCAAGACATGTTTGCTTACGTTAACCAACAAATCGGTAATCTAACAACACAACAAGCGCAACCAAGATGTTATGAGCCAAATGTGGGAACACATAACCTAACACGGTACTCAAGATAAAGATATATTACCTCGAATAACTCGACCTTAAAGGAGAAAAGTTCAACGGCTTTAAGAGCTTGGTTCGTTATATGACTTTGCAAAACCAGTATCAGTCCGGTTATATTTTCTCGGCTAAGCACATCTGCTGCAATGACGCGCATCGCATTGACTTTAACTATACCAGTTCCACAAAACACTACCGAGATCTGAAATTCAAATCAGAGAAATTGCTATGTACTTGTGACTTCAGTGACAACAGCAAACGACGATAATAAATTTCAAGGAAACAACCTCGCTGAGGAGTTCTTTTGCAGTTCGGCCTAAGCCAAGTACTATATTATTAACTCTGAATAGGAGAAGCCAAGAACAGAGAATAATGTGAAAATTGTTTATTAGAACTCTTAACCTTACAAGTATTACTATGGTAATTACACATTAACTAACTGATTAGTGCTAACAAACCCAATTACCTAACCATTCTTATCTAACCAAATTTAAACCAGTCGAACCATTTAGATTTTTGCCAGAAGAAACAACGTCTCTGTTTCAAAAACAGAGGAATCAGATAAAACCAAACCTAACTAGGAACCAAGCTGGAAATCAGAGGAAGTCTTTAAAAGTAGAATGCTTTCTTCAGACAAATTGCATATTACATACAACTAAATCAAGTCAATGGAAAACACTAAGTAGATTTCAAAAGCTAGGCAGAAAAATCAACATGCAGAGAAAGAAAACCATCAGAAATCGAAATCACATTCGTATTCGTATCGAATTCCAATTACCTTTTTCGAAGAATCAAAGCGATGTTTGGCTGAGATACGAAGTAGATCTACGTCAGGATGTTCCCCATAGAGCGCTCGAAATTGCTGGAGGGAGAGGTTAATATCTTCGTCGGAGACATCGTATCCTCTGTCTCGGAGCATCTCCATGGTGGTTCGACGTGCCAGGTAATATTTGTGACACTCTACACTTGATTTACTAATGGAATGTCCAACCACTATCTCTTTCCCTTTCCCCTCCATCGTCTCTCTCTCTCTCTCGGTCTCGGGGAAGGAAGCAAAGCTTGAGTAATGTGAGGGGTTTGAAGATGATAAGACCCGTTGTCGTTTTCAATAATCAGTTTACCCGTGACGTTTTTACCGTGACAGCGGATGAAGTTTACAAACAGACTTGGATGGTAGCCAATGATCAAGCAGGTGATGTAGTCAAAGGCGATTGTTCTGTAACTTTAGTGACACTGGTTTTTGGAAAAATGGTAAGCCATACTAAAATAGCTAGAAGAGATAAGATAGTAGATGACGTTAAGAGACAATTACTGTGGAATGCCTAGTAACATTTTCGTTACCGCTACTGCCGTAACAGGTCATCTGTAAAATGTAACAAAAACAAATTTGTACAAGACCAAAAGGCCAAAACAGCAAACTCTAATTTTTCAGTTTGCATATCCATATTAAAAAAAGGTTTAGCTATTATTTTCAAAGAAATAAAATAGTTCTAGGTTTACATAAATATTTTCATCCTGTTTGTATTTGTTTGGAAAAAAAAATCATTTTATAACATGTAAATTACAAAGATCAACGTGAAGAAACAATTGAGGCTTGACATTCTAGGTTTGAGCTTTAGGCCACTTCTTATAATATACAGCATGAAAACAAACAAATCATTCAAAGAACACAACCAACCAAACATATCTTAAGTCAAAAGTTATATCTTTAGATTCTTTTTCTTCTCTTCACATTTTCACAACAACATCACTCAAACGAATCCAATTACTAAAGACAACACTTGTTACAACGTACCAATCCATTCTCATTGCATCCATTGCATCTCTTAAACCCATCTTCTTGTTCCTCAAACACTTTAGTACTACCGCCACAATTAGTACACGGCACAAACCTTGCATCTCCGCAGCTATCGCAGGCTCCAATGGATTCGCAAGCAGGAAAATCTTTTAACATCTCTGCCAGTTCACCTCCATCGTTGAGTATCTTGATCTCCTCAATTCCACCAATGCGGACGCCTCTTATAAACACCTGAGGCAAACAAACCGGTTTCTCTTCGCCGAGTGCATTCTGAAGCTCTTTCCTGTATTTGGAGTCCATTGAGATGTCACGCTCCTCTACCGCAACCTGAAACCCTCTCAATATCGCTCTAACGCAACAACAATCTTCATACGTCTTTCGAATTCCTCTGAGGCTAGTGAAGTATACTACTATCTTGTTCTCGTTATCTTCTTTTTCAAGCAATCTTGGTTTCTCTTGGTCTTTTTCCGAAGTCTGAGAACTCAATGGACTAGAAGATACATATTCTGGTAAACTGACTAAAACCGAATGATTTGAGTGGCCATTGCTACTGTTCTTGCCTAGCTGTTTGGAGGACAGTGCTCTTTTGTAAGATGAGATAATGTTAGGATCTAAATCAGAGAGAAATGATTCTTCAGACATATGTTTCCACAGAGGTTGCTTAGGTTTAAAAGGCAATAATCTCCAATCTTCCTCATCTTCGTAAGATCCATACGCAGACCCATTAATAACCACGTCTCGATTCGTGATGGGTTTAGAAAAGGAATCCAAATTTACGACGGAATTACTCTTACTTGTATCGGAATTCGCGGAATCGAATTCGTCGTCGAGGTCGTTCATGAGCTCCCATGTGTTGATCACTGAGTCAGGAGAGAACGAGTCGCGAGCCTCCTCTGTTTCAGGCATCTTCTTGTTACTCTTCCCGGAAACGGAGATGTGAGGCAATGTTTGTCTGTCGTCGAGAACAAGAGAACCGTAAGTGGTCGATGTAAGAGAGACAAAGTGGTGTGTGTCGCCTTTTTTAGCAGGTGGATGATGAATCGACGGCATCGGAAATGTGAAAGCTTTAGGTACCGATGAAGAAGGGATGTTGAATTCCGTCTCCGGAGGTGAATTCAAAATCGATGTTATAGAAGAAGCAGAAGCAGAGGAAGCGGTTTTAGAAACAGAGGAACCCATAATTTCGAAGCAGAACAGAGAAGAAGAACAAATGTAGTTTCTACACTCTTTTTCTGGGTATCTTGTACTTTTTCTTTTGTCGGAGAATATAAAAGAAGAAAGAGAAAAAAGAAAGACAGAGAGAGAAGAAACAGGTGGAAAGGAGCTGTCTAAGTAAGTTAGAGGTGGAAGATGGTGAAAACACTAAAGAAGACGATTGTGATGTTGATTCGTCCATATCGAATTTGCTTTGATTTGATAACTAAGGTAAGTATCCATTTGATCCTTATTTTTAGAGCTTAATTTCAGAAAAGTAATTATAACTGAAATCAAAGAAAGTAAACTGTCAAGATCCTCAAAAATTGCATAACTTCCAAACGTGAACTAGCCAATGACTCCCACTAATATAATTTTTCTAGGGTAATAAAAACAGAGCAAATTAATATCCAACCTTATAGAAACTTAATTGTTATAGAAGACTAAAATAAAATATCATACCACACATTCAAATCCCGACGACACATACAAAGTAAAAGTTGGATATAAGTTTACTGTTAGAGAAATTGTGCTGTGCACTGATACTTTCTGTTATATGAGAATAAACATGAAGCTGAATCGCACAAGGAACACTCATTGAAGATTCCTTTGGTACTTTGCCTTTTAATAACTGGAATAAATAAAGAAAATATCATCATCATCATAAACAAAAGCAAGATGGGCAAAAGAAGTTATTTTAGTTTCTTTTATGTATAAAAAGAAGGAAATCTTGGTAACTTATCCGTAAAGAAAGAAGCCAACGCGCTAAATTTGTTTAGAATATTTCAATATGTATGTACTTTTTTGCTTTTACCAACAGAAAAAGGAAGTGAAATCTTTACTTACTATTTGCTTATAATTTCTTCATGTCAAATTTGAAACAAGTTTCTGACATAACTCGTCCTACAATTAGTCTTGTAACATTTTTAAGCTATTTGAATGATTCTCAACTAAAATCAGCTGAATCTCTAGACTCTAGGAATGTAACTCATCAAATGGACGAATATAGTCCAAATTCACATATCATTCATCACAGTTTGAAAGTAATTCACTTTTGGAAATAAGAACCAGAAGACAAGCATCAATTGACACACATATTATAATTCTCTCAAATCAGCAGAAACACACACAAATAATTAACACGTATAATATATCTATGAGCAAACAAATCACCTATACCTATATATTTATCTCCTCTATAAACCCAAACTCTTCAATCTTTTGGGACGATTCACACCGGAAAAAAAAAAGCTGAAAATCGAGTAGGAGCTAGGAAAGAGGTGAAGAATGTAAATGTGATCATGCGAGATGTAAAGGAGGACCAACTTCTCGGTTTCTGAGTGAACCAGCAATCTCGTCGGCGATGGACAAACATGTTAAAATCCAGCCGCTCAGAGCAAACCAAACCGTTTTCGTCAAAAGCATCGCCATTTCCAAAGGCATCGCCATAATCTCTCACTCTCTCAGTTTTGTGAGCTCAATTCATTTGGCTGAAGAGAAGAAAAATCACTGGAAAAATTGGGAGATCCAATGGTGGAATTTTTACGGTAAAGGAGATGAAATATGAAAGAATAATCAGGCACGTGGGACACGAGAGGATCTTTCCAGCAATAAGACATCGCCACGTGTGGGTTCTGTTCACCAGCCGTGTCTCTTTCTGGCCAGTTAGGACAGCGTTAGGGGACACGTCACTGTTCGACCAATAAAAAGAGAAGATCGCAACCCAAACTTTATCAACCCGACCCAGTGGTTGATTACTTGGTACTATATGTTATGCAAATTTTGATAGTGTGTTTATTTTGTTTTTAAATACCAAAATAAATGTCATTTACGAGCTAGCTGACATTTCCCCAACGAACTAATAATTATTCCCTTATAATTGGACATATTTTGTTTCCTTTCATATTTATAATTAAACTTTTGTATTTTTCCTATCGTTAGTTGATAGTACTTCACAAAACAACAGAAATATTGCATAAAAAGGAGGCATAATGAATATTACTCATGTGATTGGAAATAAATAATTATGTAAAATAATTTGATGCAACAAACATCACAGAAGCTTCCTTTTGTCACATTTTTTTTTCTTTTTAGATAGTTCTTGGAATGTTATCTCTAATCAAAATTAGGGCTAATGATTTTGCTTTCTTTATAGTTAAACGTTAATATTATTGTCCAGTTTTGAAATACTGAAAAAAACGAGAGAGTACACAAAAAAATAAGAAAGAGAAAATAAAAAAGTGATGGTCCAATCGGAGCGGCTTATTGGGTCATAGTGGGCTCGGAAGGCAATGGCCCGTAATCCTTCCACCGTCAAGAGCGGGAGGTGGACGCTGCTCTGTGAAACCAGCCTCACGCGGTCTCCCCCACTCTAGAAGACATGAGACCCGAGCCTTCGCTCGAAGCCCATGCCTCAACTCCCAACTTGGAATGGGCGGGCCAGAATATAGCCCAACCCGAACCCGGCCCAATGAGATCGACCCAACGTCCCATCCCCTTATTGTCTCCACTTGGATCACAAGCCCGCGTTACTGAGTTCGACGTACAATACTCGCTACCTTCCCTATTATATACAACAACAAAACGTTTTGTTTTTCCGATGTGGGACAAATAGCTCTCTTAATACAGTTTTCGTTTCCAAAGGGAACAAATCATAAAAATTTCATCTTCAATCTCAGGAATTATATCTTTGAAGCTTGTTCGTATCAAAAGGCCAAAACTTTCGACCACTTCCAATTTTTGATAAGATTGGATTTAGATCTTTGATGCTGTTACACCCACAAGATGAGAGAATTTTACAATTCGTTTAATGGTTCTTAAGCTAGTAAATGTAGCTGTTAGTTTTGATAAGATTCATTACTAATTCTCGAAAGCTTCAATCTTTGCAATAGTTTTGGATTCTTAAGCTAGTAGCAAGAAACTTCCCAAAAATCTTGTGGGTTTAACAGCATGAAAAATAAAAGAAAAAAACGAAGAAAGCTAATCTAGGGGAGAGAAGTAAATTGACAGAGAATAAAACAACTACTGTGTCCGAGACCATCCTGGTTTTGAGCCATTGTTAGTGTGCTATCACCTGAGTGAAAAGAGAGAACAACCAAGAAACAAGTAAGATAAGAGATGACAAAAGCTATAGTATGAAACCACATTTCTAGTGTTGCTACTTACCACTATCTGAATGGTTTGAAGCTTCTGATTGAATAGGTATTCGATTTAGTGGATCTCCTTGTGTCTGCATTGTCTCTTTTTCCTGATGATAACGATGTTGCTGCGGTATTACTCCTAGCAGTCCGTTGTTGTTTGCTTCATATTCAAGAGTTAGCAGATCTTCTACTGAGAGATTCTGTTGGCATTCTCCATATAGGTCTTGTAGTGGCTTCTCGGGTTGCGTTAGTCCTCCTTGCAGTCCGTTGTTGTTTGCTTCAGATGCAAGAGTTAGCAGATCTTCTACTGAGAGATTCTGTTGGCATTCTCCATATAGGTCTTGTAGTGGCTTCTCGGGTTGCGTTAGTCCTCCTTCAGACCGAGGTTGTGATATCATTGTATTTAGGACGTGATCGATCAGTAGAAACCACTTCTTCCATTGCTTTTCTCTTATTACTACTCAACATTGGTTCAAGTTGTTCGGATTCAATTTCTTGGTGGAGAGGCAAGATTTCAATCACTGATGACTCTTCTTCTTCTTCTTCTATCTCCGGTTTAGACACCACAATCTCTTCTATGGCAACTGGTTTCTCACTTTCTTTCTTCAACTTCGTTTTCATCATATGAGGTTTCAACTTGGTAAGATCAGCTAACTTCACTGGTTTCAAGAAAAACTCTTCAGCTCCTTCTTCCAAACATCTGTTGGAAGAAACCACCACAATTTTGTAGATAGTTCAAAGACTTATTCAAACCAAAGAATCGAATAATAGTATCCACTTGCCAATTCTCAAATCAATAATACTCAAATTAACTTTAAAGAAACAGAGCTCTTACCTGGAGATTCTTGCAGGAACGTTCTCAGATGACATTATAACTACAGGTATACTTCTAAACGCCGCTGATTCCTATACACAACAATCATGTAGATTACTCAGAAGCAAATCAATTGTTCTTTTTTATCAAACAATGGCATAAAGGAAAGTTTTTGAGTGGGAAAATATTCCAAAATGAGATTTTCAATTTCTCCATTGACATTCTCATTTGGAAAAGAAAACTAAAGTAAAAAACTTTATTTCTTTTTCTGGAAACGAATTTAGCCAGAGATGGAAAAGACAGTAACCAAATTGAGAAGAAATACCTTAACTTTCTTGAGCAAATCATAACCAGTCATGCCAGGCATACAGTAATCTGTAATTATTAGATTTATTTCAACTTCCTGCTCAAAAGCCACAAATTACAAACAAATCTCAATATAACCATTCATTGCAAATTTCGAAAGTAACCAACTTTGAATCATGTAAAAGATCAAAAACTGAACCTGATGAATTTGTGGCGATGTAGAGAGTGCATTTGGGTCGTTGTCATCTACTCTTAAACCCAGAAATTCCAGAGCTTTAGAGCCTGAATCAACTGTAGTTACTGCAAAACATAAGAACAAGAACCAAATAAAGAAACCTTTTTTTCAGTATATCTTCCTTCTCTTTCTCCAATACATATAGCTTAAAGATTATGGCTTTTTCGAATCTACCTTGACATGAAGACTTTTGAAGCAATCTCTCAATCATTTTCCGATCAAAAAGACTATCATCAACAGCTAAAACATGGAACTTTGACTCTGTTTCCATTACCATTGTAGATATTCAATCGAAAAAAACTAAGATCTGAATCTAAAATAGACAAACCCAGATGCAAAGTTTTCAACTTTGTGTTTTGTTTTGATATCCTTCTTTAGAAAGAGATTAAAAAAAAAACGGTTTTTTTTTCTCTACCGGAAATGTTGAGAGTTCTGAATGAGCTTGTAGGAGAGAAGAGGAGAAATAAAAGGGGGTTTGTATTTTTCAACCCAAATCTCGGATAGTGAGAGAGAGACGAATAAAAAGGAAATAAGACTAATTGGATCTAGCTTTGGTTTACGGAGTAAGCAAGTTTTTTAAATGATGAAAGTAATTTCCAAGGAGACAACGAGAGAAAGAAATTTAAAAAAAAAAAAGACTTTGATAATGGATAAAATAAATAATGGAAAGAAATCTATATGAAGATTTTAAAGGATTTGTTTAGCCCACCAAAGACTTTTTTTTTTTTTAAGATAAGAGGATGAGGGATTTAATAATGTGTATACTACCACAACCACATGCATTGCTATTGGTGGGTTTTAACAGCCATTTGAAAATATATATATATAGAAAAAACCGTTCATTGTCAAAAAGAATTGTAGTTTAACGTTTAAAAAAACAAAAAAACTTATACATTAGTTAGCAAGATGTTCGAAAACAAGATGTTTTAAAAGAGATTAAATAATAACGAGTTTTTGTGATGACAGTATTTTTTATTTTCGATTTTAATATATGTTTATTGAGCTGCTGGGATGTCACCGATCAAATAATCGTTGAACCTAATTAAGAATTTGCTTATAATTTTGAATGTTAAGAGTGGTTTAAATCCCAAAAAAAAAAAAAA
>Ga0041059_1001327_pt1 | contig 19763 bp, 17 predicted proteins | sample AraColnosormetaG_FD_56232 | JGI IMG/M metagenome (GOLD analysis project Ga0041059, IMG submission 56232) | Arabidopsis roots microbial communities from North Carolina, USA - Col MF nosort | ecosystem: Host-associated > Plants > Roots > Unclassified | place: USA: North Carolina | collected... | reverse complement strand
AATTCACTACAAGACAACTCACAGCTCTCTCTTTTGACGAAACCAGCAACTTTGTTTGTGGTCCCAAAAGCTTGAACTAACTATGGTTATATTTGCATCAACCTGAGTTACTCTTTGAGTTAGCCTTGTCATCATTTGCTTGTTTAGCAAGACTCAACTTCACAATATCATTTAGAAGAATAGTTCATGACGCAAAGTATGTAATGTATGTAGATCATCTCACCAAATTATAATTAGTTTTATCTTTTATTATCAGAAAATTTTCTTAGTTAAGAAAGAAACATAGTTTATCAAATTCTATTAATTGTCTAAAGATTATAGATTATATTGTTGAATTTCTGCGAGAGATTAGATCTATTGCTTCAAAGTCTACTTCTGGAGGGGCTTCTTTTTTTTCCAAAGATTTTTGCACATACAATTGAATTATTTGTTTGAGCCATTACTTATTTACATAAACTTACAAACAAAATTGATTAGATTAACAATAAATTAGATAAATTTATCTAAATTCAATCTAACTCTACCAAAAATTGAAAATAAACCAACATACTAGACCAAGTTAGACTAGAATCGATAAAGAAAGATAGAAAAAACCCATAGAGAACGTAATTATTCAAATTGGAGAAGAAGTAGATACGAATTTGACCAAATTATGCAAATAACAAAGTTGTATGTAGTTATATCAAATTTAAAAAAAAATAAGACAACAATAAGAGAAGAATAAAAAATGTTAATTAAATTATTTAAAGCTTTGACCCGATTACAAAAAATTCAGAATATTTTTTATCCATTTTATTTGGTTAGGTTGGTAATAAAGTCAAATTTTAAGACCATCCTCAACGCAGGTCTTTTAGGGGGTTCTTAGTTTTTTTTTGTGATTAAAATTAAATGGCAAATTGGGATAAAATTTAAGAGGCCCTCTTATATAAGAGGCACAAACAATACTAAGAGGTGGTGACGTGGCAATCATGTGGGTGATTTGTTGAAAAAAAAGGGAGGAAAAAGTCTCTCTTTATTTCCTGAATCATCTGACGACAAATAACGACGGCGGCATCTAGCCCTGGGAGTTCGGCTAAACCGGGTTATTCGGGTCGGTTTGTTCGGTTTGGAGGAAAGTCGGTTTGTTAAACAGAGGAGAAGACTAGGAAGATCGATTTATCAATCTCGATTGAACAAGATGGTAAGTTTTATTGTTTCTCAGTTCATTTTTTTTTATTCAAAATTGTTTAGTAACAAGATGAGTTTGATTGTGATTAATAATTTACTATGAATCTCTTTGGAGATTTATGGTTTTCGATGCTAGGATTTGGTTCTAAGGTTTATTTCAAAATTATTATTTCATAGTAAAATTTGATATTTCATGATTGCAGGGCCGGTCCGACGTATACTACGACCCTAAGCCAAAATTTTTTTTTTGCCCCACCTTTATAACTTTTTTCACTCATCACAGTTGCTTTTTGGTTCAAAAAAATAAAACATAAAGCTTTAAAAGCAAACAGAGGTATCAAAACAGAACAAAAGTATCAAAAAACAGAACAAAAGTATTAAAAACAGAACAGAAGTATCAAAACCAACAAAAACCAAAAGACATAAGAGAGGATACATAAGTTTTAAGCAAACACTACTGAGTAAATATGATCCTGCTTGCATTTTTCCCTGCAAAGTCATCCATCACAGTCGCATAATCAATCTTTTCAAGCATTGCTCTCTCAATTGATAATATGGCTAACCCATTGAGCCTATCCTGTGACATGGTGGACCTCAAATAATTCTTGATCAACTTAAGCTTAGAAAAACTTCTTTCGGCTGAAGCAACTGACACTAGAATAGTCAATAATATCCGAAACGAAATCCATGTGTTAGGATAACAACCCTCCACTCTTTTCAAAAAATCCAACACTTTAATAGGTTTCGTAACTTCATTTGGTAGCACTTCTCGTAGAACTTTTAGTTCCATAAACAAGTCAGCCCCATCTATATCAGAATGCTCACCATGCTTAAGGGATGATTCAAGATTCACACATGATGCCATCAAGTTTTCATCATTTGCATATGTCAATTTTTGTAAATCAAACAAAAATCCAAAAGTTTGTTCATACCTTTGGAATTGCTCAAACCTTGACTCAAGAGAAATTAGAGCTTGATCTATGAGTGTAAGGAAGTAATTAATTCTGAAATCCTCCTCTGTTGACAATTTCATATTCCCATGATCAAAATGCTTCTTTCTTCTAATGATCTTCTTCTTTTTCACAGGAAATTCAGCTTCTATATCCATAGCCTCTGCAATTCGTATAGCCTCAGACTTTGCTTTCTCAAATCATGTCTCTCTATATTTTTGTAAGTATGAAACTAATCCTTTCAGCTCAAGAATAGCAACATCAATATCAATGTCATCAGCTTGTAAAGTCTTGCTCACTCTGTTGACAACAGTTAGAAGTCATACCAAATAATCATACCAAAAAGAAACTCAAACCCTCCAATACCATGTGTTTCTATTCAGCATCACTTCGTGTTTTTGGATCGTCGGTCTTTTCTGCCAAGTAAAGTAAAGCATCTCTGATTTCAGGAGTCTGAAACCGTATTGCTTTGACACTTTCGAGATGACTCTCCCAACGAGTTTGAGATAAGGATTTAAGTGTTAAACCTTTTACCATCTCTTTAAATATATCCCACCTGTTTGTTGAAGATGAAAACAAACAGTATAACCGCTGTATAATCCCAAAAAAAGACACTGCCTTTGTAGAAGAAGATGCTATATCACAAAGCACAAGGTTGGGGCTATGACAACCACATGGTGTGTAAAATGCTCTTGGATTAATTTCCAGCAATCTTCTTTGCACTCCTTTGTTTTTTCCTTTCATATTAGACCCGTTGTCATACCCATGTCCTCTCACATCATCAATCTCTAACTCCATATCAATTAGTACTTCTTGAATCGTAGAGAACAGCCCTTCACCTGTTTTATCATTGACTTCCAAAAATTTCAAAAAGAATTCTTCAACCTTAATTGGTGTTGAAGAAATATCCACACATCGAATGAGAATAGTCATCTGTTCTTTATGACTAATATCTGGAGTACAATCAAGAATTATGGAGAAGTACTTTGAAGCACGAATCGTCTTCATGATCATAAGTCTAATCTCTTGGGCCAGCATACTTATCAACTCATTTTGAATCTTGGGACTTAGATAATGAGAATATATCTCACCTGCACCAATTTTTCTGATATGCTCTCTCATCACTACATCAAACTCTGCAATCATCTCAATAAAACTCAAAAAATTCCCATTTCTGTCTTCACCAATCTTTTTATTTTCTCCTCTAAATGCTAAGTTATTTTTAGCGAGAGTCTTCACTAATGCAATGATCCTCACTAGTACTTCCCTCCAATGAATCTTTTCTTTGTTTATTTCTTGTTGGACATACTTATCAATCGTTGTTTTGTTCTGTAGTCTAGACTCTAACTCAGTCCAACGAGTCATACAAATAATGTGGTCATGGCTGCCTTCATGTTCTTCGAGTCGCTTCGAAAGATTTCTCCAATCATTGTACACACTAGTTGCTAAGTAACCACAACTCTTGTCATGTCTAAACAATTTACAGCAAAAACAAAAGACTTTATCTAATGTTTTTGAGTAAATCAGCCACTTTCTATCATGTTTCTCTCCATTTTTCTATCATAAATCAGTAGAATCCGTGAGAGAAATGTCTTCCAATTCCATCTTTAGCAAAACGATGACTAGTTGATAACCTTGCCACTGGATCTTTTTCAACTATTAAAACTCTTAATCTCAAATTCATGTTATCCCAATTCGCCGGATAAGAAATATTGGAAGGAATGTCTTCATTCTATCGACTTTTCTTCTTTTCAAAGACAACTTCAGCTTGTTCTTGTTGTTTATTCTCAAATTCATTCTCATCCACTTGAACCACTTCATCCAAATTGTCCACTTTATTCTCTGGATCCACTTCATCAGCTCGTTCTTGTTGGTTATTGTTTCCATCAGAATTAATGACTTCAGAAATTGTAGGATTTTCAGGTTTTTTCATGTACCTAAGAAGAGAATTAGCCTGTGATCTTACCAACTCTTCTCGTCTCTTTTGCAATTTTCTTTTATCACATCCATGAGGTTCCTTTTTGATCCCTAAAGGAGGCATCGTTCAAAGTCTCAACTCAACGCTCTAACGTACGTCGGTCGCTTGCTTCTTCACGGCAGATGGAATTAATCAGATTTTTAATGGAGGAAACCTAGAATAAGAGAATTGGTTGATGGGCTTTAGAAGTCTTGGGTTGAAAATCAGATTTTTTCTTCTCAACTCTCTTTTAATTAAGCCTCGTTGGACTTTAAAATTTTTGGGCCCTAAGCCACCGCTTATATCGCTTACGTCACGGGCCGGCCCTGCATGATTGTCTCAATCTATTTCTCATATGGTTGGTTGGTTGGTAATTTCAAAATTTCTGATGATAACTTGATTTGTTTGATAATTGCCAGGTTTTAGCTTGTTATCAAAATTGTGTCTATGAATTGGCTAATCTAATAAATTACTTGGGTTCTGTTTCTTTTTTGTTTACCTTTTTGATTATTGACGATCATATTTGGTTTTGTTTTTCATCGATTTTGTTTTCATCATGTAGTCTTTTCAATTTGTTCCTTTTTTGCAGTCGACTCTGTCAGCTGTAACCAAAATTGAAATCAAAACTAAGGTTCATGATCACTTATTCTTTTTCATCCTTTTGGAATTTTGGTTAATATGTGGTGAGATTCATGTAAATTAGTTTTTTTGGTTCTTGTTGTTGTTGTGTAGTGAAAGCTAGTACAGATGATGTGTTTTATGAGCTTCAAAACCCTAGAGAGCAGATCCAAGCTTATGTGTTTAATGGTAACTTTTTGCTTCTTTCTTGATATTTTTGTTGTTGTTGAAGAATTAGCTCTGTTTACGATTCTTGATTTGTTCTTGTATGTTTTTTTTTTTTAAACATAGTGGTTAGAGCTTTGGTGCCAATGATGACGCTAGATGCTCTTTTGAACAAAAGTGAGAAGTTGCTAAGTCTGTTCTTGAGTAATTTGAGAAGGTATAACATGTTGTTCATTCGAAATCTCATTCTATTGAGAGATTCTTTTGAGAGATTCTTGATATTTTATAGTGATTAAACATTTGTTGAGCTAATTAATTTGTTGGTTTTGAATCTAATTTTTTTCTTTTTTTTAAAAACCCCAAATTAATATACTACTATTAATCATGCCAAAAATTAAAACTCTTACCAAACTCTTAACTACAAATTTTCAATATCAATTAATAAAAATATTGCTAAGAGTCATTGCTAATAGCCTCCCATTGTGGATGCTCTAAGAGCATCATTATTGGGGATTGCTTAGATTATTCTTAGGGTAGTTCATAGGTATATATATAATTAATTTTGAAATCTTTTATGTTAAGAGTTTGGTTAAGAAATTATAATTTTGGTAATATGCAATGGTGAGTTCTTAGCTTTGAGTTCTTAAGAAGAAAAAAAAATATTTAAAAATAAAAACATTTTAATTTTAAAGACTTTAATAATGATTACAACATAAATTTTGAAAACATTTAACAATGTAGTTAATATTTTACACTCACCCAATAAAAACTTGACACATGTCTAGCTCTTAGATTTAATTTTTGCTCTTATATAAGAGCAATTCTTACCAAAGAAATCAATTAAAACATTAAATTTCTAATCTAATTAACATAAGAACTAGTCTGAGCTTACCAATAAGGATGTTCTAAGGGGTTCTATAGTCTTTCTCTCTTTCGAGAATTTAATCCAAGTCGTTCACAGTTACGAGTCGAGGGTAAATTAGTAGTTTTACACTGAAATATCAACCAAAAAATTTCAAAATTGAAAAATCTCCATAAACTGTTTTGCGACCCAAAACAACATCTTTTAAGCTTCTCCCGCAAAATTCAGCAAAGCTTTCGGAGGAATCTCCTAACAGTCACCACCACCACCACCGTCTAGGTCAAATCTCGTCTTCCTCACGCTCTATTTCTCCATAGAATATTTCCTAACTCCTCCTCCGGTTTATCGATTTTTTCAATTTTTCTAGGGTTTCGCGCCGGGATCTAAAAAATCACAATCATGCCGGTGAGTTTGACTCCGAACGCAATCACGGCGATACATGACGGCGACGTGAATTTGAAGCCGTTGTTACAGGTTTTAGAAATCAAAATGATAGGAAGAAGTCAAGAGAGAAGCCAGGAGAGGTATCGTTTCCTCATTTCAGATGGTGTTTCTGCTCAACATGCTATGGTCGCGGTTCAGCTTAATGATCGAGTCAAGTCAGGACAATTTGAGAAAGGATCTATCGTTCAGCTGATTGATTACATTTGTAGCGACGTTAAAGGCCGCAAGTAATTTTTCCATTTTCTCTCTGGTTAGATCTAGTTTTCGTTGTGTTGAATTGCTTAGTTTTCTAGTGATCTCTGATTTGTTGCTTAGTAATGTTTCTGAGTATTCGTGGCTATGTATTTGGTTTAGTATGTGTAAGGCATTTGTTACAATGAGTTTGCAGAAGCAATGATAGCTTCGCTTTTGGTAGAGACCTTTCAATGAGGTTTCGTGTATTGATGAATGATTTTGGTTAACATGTACTAGTGGGAAAGATTTGTGTTGTTGTCTTTGTAGTTCATGGTATTTAATGGTTGGTAGGCAGATGTTAAGGACAACATTTAGGATGATAATGGAGATGATTTTGTTGATTGTGTGAGTTGGAAAATATAGTTACACAATTGTTTTGGTTGAACATGACATATTTGAAGGAGTTTTGCTCTCTTTGATTGTGATTTTCTTATGGATTTATTCATACTGTGTACAGGCTTATTGTGGTGCTGAACATGGAGACGATAGTACAACAGTCTGAAACCATTGGGAACCCTACAATATTTGGAGAAACAGATACAGAAGCCCAGAAGACATTTTCAGGTACGGGCAATATACCGCCTCCGAACAGGGTTGTTTTTAATGAACCAATGGTTCAGCATTCTGTTAATAGAGCACCTCCCAGGGGTGTAAACATTCAAAATCAAGCCAACAATACTCCAAGCTTCAGGCCATCTGTTCAACCTTCATATCAACCGCCTGCAAGTTACAGAAATCATGGACCCATCATGAAGAACGAGGCTCCAGCTCGAGTCATCCCTATTGCTGCTCTCAATCCATACCAAGGTCGATGGGCTATTAAGGCTAGAGTAACTGCGAAAGGAGATATCAGACGATATAACAATGCAAAAGGAGATGGAAAGGTTTTCTCGTTTGATCTGCTTGACTATGATGGAGGGGAGATTCGGGTTACGTGCTTTAATGCTCTTGTTGACCGTTTCTATGATGTTACTGAGGTTGGTAAGGTATATTTGATTTCAAAGGGAAGTTTGAAGCCTGCACAGAAAAATTTCAACCACTTAAAGAATGAATGGGAAATTTTCTTGGAGTCAACATCGACTGTGGAGCTTTGCCCTGATGAAGATGGCTCCATACCAAAGCAGCAATTCTCCTTCCGCCCAATAAGTGACATTGAGAACGCTGAGAACAATACCATACTCGATGTCATTGGTGTGGTGACTTCTGTGAACCCCTCGGTGCCAATCTTGAGAAAGAACGGGATGGAAACCCATAGGAGGATCCTGAATCTAAAGGATGAATCAGGAAAGGCTGTAGAGGTAACACTTTGGGGAGAATTCTGTAACCGAGATGGTCGGCAACTGGAAGAGATGGTTGATTCAGCTTTTCACCCGGTTTTAGCAATAAAAGCTGGAAAAGTAAGCGACTTCAGTGGGAAATCAGTAGGGACAATATCTTCAACACAGCTCTTCATAAATCCAGATTTCCCTGAAGCTCATAAACTACGGACCTGGTTCGATTACGGGGGAAAAGACACTGCTTCCTTCTCCATCTCCAGGGACACTATGCCTGGAGGAGTTTCCAGGAACGAGATAAGGAAAAATGTTTCTCAGATCAAAGAGGAAGGTCTTGGAAGATCAGATAAGCCTGACTGGATCACTGTGAAAGCAACCATATCATTCATCAAAACAGATAGCTTCTGTTATACAGCTTGTCCTTTGATGATCGGGGATAAACAATGCAACAAGAAGGTTACACGGTCTGGAACAAACAGGTGGCTCTGTGACCGGTGCAACCAAGAGTCTGATGAATGCGACTATAGATACCTTCTTCAGGTACAGATTCAAGACCACACTGGGTTGACTTGGATAACCGCGTTTCAAGAAACAGGAGAAGAAATAATGGGATGTCCGGCTAAGAAGCTTTACGCAATGAAATACGAATTGGAGAAGGAGGAAGAGTTCGCAGAGATTGTTAGAGACAGACTGTTTCATCAGTACATGTTGAAGCTGAAGATCAAAGAGGAATCGTATGGGGATGAACAAAGAGTGAAGATGACTGTTGTGAAGGTTGATAAGGTGAATTATACATCCGAGAGTAAATACATGCTTGATTTGCTCGTAAGGTAAGTTCGTTCTAGGTATTACAGTGAGGTATTTCAATTAACTCAGAATATGCAAGCTCGAGTTTAGTACACTATTATATTATGAATTGATGAATTCTATTGAATCTTGATTCAATGAAGCTTAGTGTTATGATTTCAAGTCTCAATCGTCTTTCGAATTCAGGAAACAACAAATTTGACTTTTATCCAAAAGTTCATTGCTGCAACATTGAAACGAATACACAGAAGGAGAACAGATTACAATAATGATGTAAGAAAGATATATAGGTCTTAGGTTCTCTTGACAGGGTCAAAGTTGGAGACGCCGACGACGACACCAATGATGACAGTGAGGACGAGGCCACCAGAAGCAATGCTGAGCAAGAAATTCTTGAGGGAAGGAGAGATTCCAGAACCAGCAGCTTCAGCTATCTCCGGAATCACCATCGAAGCAGTAAGAGCAGCCGCGGAGATACCGGTCAAAGCCTTGTCCATCTTGAGGGCCTTAACTTGAAGCCTCTGTGCTCTGCCTCCAGTTGCAACCAAAGCCTTGGATGGTTTCAGAGGTAATGGCTTAAGGAAAGGAGACGAACGGGTCTGGTTAAGTGGTGTGACCAATGACATCGCGGAGGTAGAAGCCATCTCTTCCGATCTCTTTTTGGTCTCTCTAGATTGATCTTTCTGAGATTCTCTTTCGAAATGTGTGAAGTTGCTGAGAAGAATGGTATTTGAGAAGAGAGATTTGAGGTTAGTGATGTTCAGAGATTGGAGATGTGAGATATGAATCTTACGTGGCAGCTTCTGAGCTTCCTAATGGCTCATTGGATAGATAACGTTATCTTCATTTGCGATTACTGTGGTTGCTATTGGGCGTGAAAAAAAATATCGTACTTCGAGTCCGGTTCGATAATTGACATAACCGAATTGAGAGGTGCATAGTTTCGGTTCGATTCTAACAATTTTGGTTCTCAAATCTCTCAGACCCTTAAATTGGTTTATATACAAAGTGTTTGAACAATAATCAGTTTTATAATATAGGGCTCAAATTATGAATTTATTACAAACCCACCCCCAAAACGTTAACACATCGTTTGCAACATTTGCCTTTGAAATTGAAAAGTGATCAGCCTCAGTAATATTATGATACAGAAACAGGAAAGGCTTCACATTTTTCTAAGGTTATCCAACCTTGCTTGAAGGTCACTATCTATACCTCCACTGTCCTCAGCTCCGGTCGCCTCAGCTTGTACCACCTTGTTCTTTGCTGCGGGTACTGCGACCGCACCAGATGGAGCATTCACCAGCTGAAACATAGATGAATCGGTCAAATCGAGTTAAGCATCTTACAGGTGGGAAATAGAACTAGGAATGTTATAGATGGATACAATCAAGTTAAGTAAAACCAAATCTCACGTCACGCAGTATCGGTTTCAGTTCAAGGAAGTTTAAGCTATGATAAGGTCCATTCTGATTTGGTCTATTGTGAATATCTAACAGCTATGGTAAGATTGGTTCGATTGATCCATAAGTGGAATAAGTAAATGGTAGCTAAGATATTGATGTATTTACCTCTTGGTTGATGTCGATACCGATCTCGTCAAGGACTTGGCTAACAAGATCTTCAGTCTCTTCTTCTTCCTCATCTCCTTCCAAAGCATCATCAATAGCATCTCCCATAACCTCAGACACCATCTCCATTTTCTCGTTCTGCCTCTCAAATTCTTGCATGATTTTCTGCAGAGATGGAAGGTTCATCTGCCTGTTCATTTGCCCCATTGCTTTAGTCACACCTTTCATCGCCTCACCCATCGCTTGTGTAGATTTCAGAGTCTGAAATAACAAAGTGTAAGTTTATCCCCTTGCAGGAAAATAAGTAAACAATTCGACTCTTGGTAAAAATAAAGCATACCTGGATCCTGAGAGATACACCTTGAAGTTGAGATTTAAGCTTGTAAAACTTCTCAATCTGGTGCCGCGTTCTTATAAGATCCTTTGCCATCACTTTAACAGCTCCCTGTGAGAGAAAGTATCCAACAAATGTATTCAAGAAGATGTCCAACTATTCAAGAATGAGAAGTAATCCTATACATGGTACCTATATACGCTACAAAAGAGAAACGAACCATTTGGCCTTGCTTTGCGGTCTTTTTAATCTCGTTAATGAGTTTCTTTTCTTGTGTTTGTAGGCCTTGTCTCTCCCTCTCTATCTCTCTGATAGACTTATCCAGCATCCGCTTGTTCTCCCGCAGAAGTTCTGCAACCGACAAAATCATTTTACTCTATACATGATTCAAAACCACACTTAAGCTACACAAACAATTGCACTACATGTAACCTAATGATCTATGCACATGAAAACAAATGAACTCATAATCATCAAATCAATCAAAAGCTTTATAACTCCAAACCATTTTACTTACACTGAGCTATACATGATTCAAAACCACATATAACCTACAAAAACAATTGAACAACATGTAACCTAATGAACTCATAATCAACGAAGAGATCATATTCCTCAGAATCAAACCTAAATTGATCTAATTTCAAATCAAGTATAAAAATTACAAGATCAAAACTTGCGATCATCGAATATTTCACTAATTACAAACTCAATAAGCAACACAGATCCGACAAGAGACGAAATCGAGAGAAAGGAGGATAAGAACCTGCGGGAGTTTTTCGCTTTCCGAAGATTGAATTCATCATGATTCAATACCGAAAAAGGTGAACAAATCTGGGACTTTTGTAGAAGCTTGAACGAAATTAAGGCGACGAATTAGCAAAACCTTTGATCGGAGTTGAAAAATCGAGATTATTTTTATATAGAAGAGACGAAGCTTCCTTCGGTGAGAGATACGAAACGCGTAAAGGAATGATTTTTTTTTTTCTTCCTTTTTTCTTGAGAAGTTTTTTTAATATCAATTATAGCAACAATCTTTCTCATAATTAACATTGGAGACCTCTTATAACTTTTGGACCTCCTTAAAAATATCTTCTTTTTAATCATACTACGATGATGTTCGTTGTGAAGATCTCATCCGGATGAACCGTTCTTAGAACATGGGCAATATAGTATCACAAAAGAATTTTTTAATATTATTATTTTTTCTTTAACTCAACTTTCATTAATTAGAACGTATGTAATCAGTGTGAATTAAGGATGAAATACATCTGGGGACATAATAGAAGAACATAAGATGGAAAAAACCCAAAAAGAATTTCAACTATTTTTTATTTGGACGTTTAATATCCAATCGTTTTTGGTTTGAAGATAAATACACGAAGTAATAAAACTGTGCAATTTAACACCCAGACAATTAAATGTTGTTATTTTCATACTCACGATCTCATAACAAAAATAAAATTCCAATTTTACCCTTAACATCTCAATTAACTATTAATTTTTAGATGGTATGATATTAATTTTATAATTTTAGATAAAAATTAATTTTATTAACACTTTAGTTTATGGTGTCTAAAAATTTAAATTTTCATTTTCATTTTTTATAACTATTTTATTTTAAAATTTAACATAAAAATTAAAGAAAATCAAAATTATATTAAAATAGTCATTTTTACAATCTTATTCTATCGTCACAATACCAAAGAGTCGTTTTCTCTTTGAAAAAATTTAAAATCGAAAATTAATCTAATTCATTGAGATTCAGGTTAAGATTAGCTATTTTGCTACTAAAAACAAAATTCGCCATTTTTATGAATTGATAAATTTTGAGAAATACGATGAGATTCAGGTTGAGATTTTGTCGAAAATAATTTGATTCATGAAAGATATACAATCGAAAAGAGAGTTTCTCACTAAGAAGAATGTTTACTGACAATTTTAAAATATTTTTGATTTTCTATAATTTTTATGTTAAATTTTAAAATAAAATAATTATAATAAAAATGAAAATTTAAATTTGAGAGACCATAAACTAAAATATTAATAAAATTAATTTTTATCCAAAACTAGAAAATTAATATCATATCATCTAAAAATTAATAGTTAATTGAGATGGTAAGGGTAAAATTGGAATTTTATTTTTATTGTGAAATCGTGAGTATGAAAATAACAACAATTAATTGTTTTTGTATTAAATTGCAAGATTTTATTACTTCGTGTATTTACCTTCCAACCAAAAATAATTGGGTATTAAACATCCAAAAAAAAATTAGTTGAGGATTTTTTTGGGTTTGTTCTTGAACATAAAATCTTGTCTATTACGAAGTTGTATCTTGGCTAATTTGTCAGCAGGTTGAGGCTCAATTTGTTTCTCCATCCAGATGGATCATTTAGGTGGAGATGAAAAATGATGTTTGTTTTTGACAATTTAACAGATCATTTGAATGAATCATTTGGATGATCCATTTGAATGACTTTGTAAGTTTAGGCAAATTTTTAAAACTCATTTGGATGGACTTAATTGGACCATTTGGATGGAGATTGTTTAGTCAAAATGAATAAATAACAAATATAACCTTTGTAATAATACCAATTTCTATAAATTTGTTATTTAATATTTTTTAAAATTCCATATTGCACCAAAACATCTAAAAATTAGGAAATCACGAACTATTATTTTACGTTAAAATTGTATTTAATTTTTCCACCAAAACCGCAAAATCATATTTTCCCGACAACAACGTAAAATCATGTTTTTCCGCCAAAACTGCAAAACATATTTTTATCTCAAAACCGTAAAATCATATTTTCTGTCAAAACCGTAAAAACATGTGTCCCACCAAAACCGTAAAATCATGTTTTCCCGCCAAAACTACAAACTCATGTTTTCCCGCCAAGACCGTAAAATCATGTTTTCCCGCCAAAACCCGCAAAAGCAAATTTCACACCAAAACCGTAAAATCATGTTTTCTCGGCAAAACCGTAAAATATTTTTCCCCGCCAAAACCATAAAATCACATTTTCCCGCCAAAATTGTAAAATCATATTTTCCCGCCAAAATCGTAAAATCAATGCAAGCTCTTATTGTCCATCTAAACTCCACGTCGGCAAACTTGTTCTTCCAAGCTTTGATGTCATGCAGCCAATTGAGAATATCAAATCGATTCACTTTTCCATGTAAGGCATCCACCAAAATCTTGCAATCTCCTTCAAATATTATTCTTGTGTATTCGTGACCCCAGAGGTGTTGCATTGCAGAAATTAGTGATTTACATTCCGCCTCCAGTGAATTTGAAACCGGCAGACCTTAACTCTTCCCCGCTCCTTTGTATTGGTCGTGTTCATTCCGAATAATTCACGCCCCTGTTGATCTTTGATTTTGTCCGGTAAAGCTTCCATCGTAGTTGCATTTAATCCATCCCGCCTCCGGTCTCTGCCATCTGTGTTGGGTACGAGTAGAGTGCGTTCCTGCCAGTGTTGTTCGACTATCCCCTTGGTTGTGGCCATTCAGTATCCACTCCTCTGTATCTTGGTATGCGTTTCGTAGATCCTTTTGCCAAGTGTTACTCTCTCGCTGAAATATGACCTTGTTTCTACTCTTCCATATGCGCCATAATATCCAGAAGGGTAGCTGTGAGTGTAGAGATTCTCGAGGTACTTCTTGGTGCCATTCAAATAGAGCCGTCATTTTCGTCTCCAAGCTGATCTGGGAATCAGTGAGTTCATGGATGGGTATTGCCGATGCCCGCCAAATTTGTATTGCATGAGGGCATGTGAAAAAGAGATGATCAGTGGTTTCTGTTTCAGAGACGCAGCGTTTGCAATATTTATCAAGGTTGATATGACGAATTGAAAGTTTGTCTCCTGTTCCAAGTGCACGAGAAAGCATTCGCCAAAGGAAATGTTTGAGTTTAGGAGCCGTTGTGGTTTTCCAGATCTTGTTCTTCAATTGGGGTTCGCCTGCTGGGGGGCGAGCTTGAGGTTCTTCATCAGGGATATGAGTTGCCAACCAATAGCCAGACTTAACGGTGTATGAACCCGTCTCCGTGTAGTGCCATCCCAAGTAATCTCTGTTTTGTGATTGTCTGAGCTTTGTAGTAAGGATATATGGAACATCTTCTTGTATGACGACTTCACGGATCAATCTTTCATTCCAGCCTGTTCGATTTGGTAAGAAAAGGTCTTGAATGGATATGTCACGATGCTGGTGATGGGGGTGTTGTCTTGGAGGTCTTGGAGGATGAAGTGGTAACCATGGGTCCGTCCAAAGATTAATAGAATCGCCATTACCTACTATGTATCTCACCCCTTTTTTAAGAAGGTCTCTACCATGTAATATAGATTGCCACCCAAAAGATTTTTGAGATCCAGTAGCATTAAAGATATTGGAATTATGAAAGTACCTCCCTCTTAACACACAGGCCATTAAACACTCGGGAGACTGAAATATTCTCCAAGCTTGTTTTGCTAGAAGCGCATCATTGAATTTGGTAATGTCCCGGAATCCAAGCCCACCTTCTTTCTTTGAGAATTTCATACGATCCCATGCAACCCAATGCATCGAGCTCCCATATTGTGTAGATGACCACCAATATTGAGCAATGATGCGCTCTATCTCCTCACAAGTGTTTTTGGGAAGCTTGTAGCAGTTCATAGTATAAACCGGCATAGCTAGAGCAATAGCTTTAAGCAAGACTTCGTTTCCTCCTTGAGAAATAAATTTATTCCGCCATCCCTTTGTCTTCTCTCTCACTTTCTTCACTATGTGTTGGAATAACTTTATCTTCTTCCTTCCAAATTGTTCAGGAAGGCCAAGATATTTATTACAACCACCCTCATTGTGAATTTGCAACGTTCTCCGGATGTTCGTCTTCATAGTTTCATGAACTCTTTTTCCAAAGTGAAGTGCAGATTTCCTTGTGTTGACCATCTGCCCCGAGGCTCTTTCATACTGAGTTAAAATGTCCTTAATAGCAAGACACGACTTCATATTTGCTTGAAAAAAGAATAGTGAATCATCAGCAAAAAGAAGGTGACTAACAGGGGGACTTTTATTACTTATCTTAATCCCTTTGATAAGACCTTGAGCTTCAGCCTTTTTCATCATGTGGCTAAGGATCTCTGCACATAAGATGAATAAATATGGTGACAAGGGGTCTCCTTGACGGATGCCTCTTTCCGGTTGGATGAATCCATGGGGTGCGCCATTTATATTGACAGAGAAAGTTGGAGTTCTGACAAAAGTCATTATCCATTCGATCCACCGGTAGTCAAATCCAAACTTAAACATTGCCGCCTGCAGGAAATCCCATTCAAGTCGATCATACGCCTTGGTAATGTCTGTCTTGATCGCCATGAATGAATTAGAGCATCGTTTCTTCACTTTTAGGGCATGAGTTATTTCATGAGCGATGATTACATTGTCGGTGATCACACGCCCCAGAATGAAGGCTGCTTGTTCTTCTGAGATGATGTTAGCGAGGTGCTTCTTTAATCTGGTGACAAGTATCTTAGAGATGATCTTGTAGCTTACGTTACACAAAGCAATCGTTCTATAGTCACTCTCGTGTCGAGGATTTTTTGGTTTTGGAATGAGACACAGGTTTGTGTGATTCATTGTCTTATCGAAGATGCCCTTCTCAAAGAAGTTTTGTACCTCCTGTAGAATAGTATCTTTGATGTCCTCCCAATACTTATGATAAAAAGCTCCTGTGAAACCGTCCGGACCAGGCGCCTTAGATCCGCTTATTGAGAAAACAACTTCTTTGACTTCTTCTTCTGTTACATTCCTGATTAGGTCAGCATTCATTCTCAAATGACTCGCTGCTGGAAACCATTTAACACATGGAAATGATTATTCTGTGGTGTGAGCTCACTTTGAAATAGTTTAGTAAAAAAATCTTGTGCCACTTCCCCTATGCGATTGGTTCCCCTGTGTTTCGTTCCGTCATCGTCATGAATTGAGTACATACGATTCCTTGCCATCCTAGTTTTGGTAGAAGCAAAGAAGTACTTTGTATTTCGATCCCCACCTGCTAGCCATGTCTTACGACTTTTGAGACGCCAAAATTCTTTTTCATTTGCATAAGCCTTTGAGAGTTGCAGTCTTAAATCCCGAATAGTGTGAGTTGTATAACCATCCGTGTGTGCTTTATCAAGACAATTCTTAAGAAGAGCTATGTCTTCCTGAGCATTCGTACGATATCTTCGTTTCCACTTAGAGATTTCTCTTCTACAGTCAATAAGGTGTGTTTGAAGACTGTCACCCGCATTCCTCCGCATCCACCTCCGTTTGACTGCATCATTGAAGCCATCTTGATCAACCAATCTTCTATCAAAGCATAACTGATTGTACTTTTGTTACAAGTCACTGGTGATTATAGTAATCACAGGTTGATGGTCTAATTCAATTAGCTCTAGAAACTCCATGTGAGATGCTGGGAACTGTGTCAACCATTCATTGTTAACCATTGAGCGATCCAAGCAGCAAGCAACGTCATGGGAGTGGCGTTTACCAACCCAGGAAAACGGGTCTCCTATGTGTTTGAGATCTTTGAAATCACAAATTTGCATCATTCTTCTAAAATCTGTGAACGAGCTCTCTAGCCTAGGATTTCCACCTTTTTCTCATGGTTGCCTCTGATTTCGTTGAAGTCACCAATTGCCATCCAAGGTTCGGTTCTTTGAGTTGCTGTACGTTATAATCTTTCCCAAACCAAGTGTCTATAGATTGGATTTGGGTGACCATAAACACAAGATAAATAGAACCCAAATCCAATAATATTAACAAAGGTATCTACAAGGTTTGGGGATTGATAAAGAACTGAAACAGAAACACAATTTTTCCACATTAAAGCAATTCCACCACTTAAACCATCTGGTGGAACCGTTACAACCCTATCATACCCTACATCACTACACACATCTCTGACGGATGTCATCTCTTTGCTTAGTTTCCATAAGGACAATGATGTCCGGAGAGAACTTCTTCTTCATCTCCTTCAGACGTCGAACTGCGAGGTCATTGCCCAGTCCTCTACAGTTCCAAGCGGTTGTCCTCATGGATGAAGAGGTGTTTCTGGGCCCACCGGGCCTCTCCTCACGTCAATCAATTGAACCGTTGCGCCGGAACAGTCACTGCTTTCACCTATCTCACATCACCACCTTGTTTGGCTCGCTATCCTCACCTTCATCCAGCGAATCCTCCCTCTTTCGTTTTCCCCTATCAATAGCTGGAACCAGGGGAGCGTTCGCCAAATCCACTCCATTGAACAAGTCCAGATCCGACTGCAACACTGACTCAGCAGTTGGATGGGCAGAGCTCCCTGGGATGTCTCTTGTAGCGTTTTCAAAAGGAGGAATATGGTTAAACAATTCACTTGTCTCCATCTCACCATTAAACATGGAATAGCGCATCGCTTCCATGTCTTGAAATTCTGCGAGAGCATCATGATGATCATCCATATCTTCCTGTTCCTCATCTTCATTGTGTCTTTCTAGCTCCAGGACTCCATTTGGTTCATCATCATTGATTTCACGAATGACTACGCCTGGGTTGTGATGTTCTGCAGGAGGAGGCATGTCTTCATTATTATCATCATCAAAGTGCTGCTCTTCGCCACCATTCTGCAGGACACATGCTCCAGTGTCATGAGTCAGCAAGCCACACACCTCGCAGAAGCCTCGAAGACGCTCGTAACGGAACCTGAGCAGGGTATTTTCACCGGCCTTGAACTGGAAATGTCTCTGAAATCGCAGGGGAAGTTGGATGTCCCAGTCAACACGAACTCTCACAAATTCAACACGGGCTACAACCTCTGCATCGTAATCCACGTCCAAGAGGTTTCCAAGAGACCGACCAATGTGAGAAATGACTTCTCGATTGAGGTAGTGAAATGGAATGCCACAAATCTGAATCCAAAAGGGAATGAAATTAATGATCGGTTGATTTTCAAGCGGGTTCGGGTTCCAATGCTGGAGAATGAGCATCCTGTCATTGAAAGCCCAAGGACCCCGTCTCACCACCAACTCCAACGATTCTTCACTCGGGAAGATGAATTGGAATTGATTGCCACCAACGATGCGCCCATGAACTAGTCCGGACAGTCCCCAAACACGCGGCATCGATGTGATGATTGATCTCAGATTCTGTCTCCTGGGCATCACGGGATGACCCATGAGAAGGAAACGGTGTTGCGACGCCGCATTTCAGAAATCGTGGCAGTTGCATCACGTAGTGGGGGAAGCCACAACATGGAGATAACCGTCGCACAATCGGAGTCGCAGAAACGCCTCACGACGTCGACGAAACTATCCGAGAACCAAGTCAAGTAACCGTCCAACCAAATCTAAAAGTAACTGTACATCGCCCTCGCAATCGCTCTCGCAAGCGCCATCTTTCTTTCCTCAGTAGTTAACTTTTTATTGTAAGCATAGTTTTTCTTTAAACATAATAATTTTTTCTTAATATTATTTATAATATTTATTTACTTTTAAATTTTTTTATAATACTTCTAATAAATATGTTTGTATTGGTGAGAACGTTTTAAATACCATAAAAAAGAAAAAAATACAAAATTAAAAATTCATATATTAAAACATATGATTACAAAAGATAATGGTAATGATTGGTTAGCCTCAGTGGCGAATCCATGATTTATTTTAACCTCAGGCACAATATTTTTAAAAAATGATATTCAAAAATACTAATATAAAAAAATGTTTTATAATAAAATATATCTATAGAGCTATCATACGATTTTCCATACTCTGAAATCTTTTGATCACTACCTTATTTATCACCGTATCAAATAGTTCTCTTTTAACTAAACAAACCACATAGTCGTTTAGAAACTGATCACTTATACGGTTGCGCAAAGTAGTCTTCACAACAGTAGCAGAGAAGCATCTTTCAACAGTAGCAGTGGCTATAGGTAAAGTCAAAACTACCTTCAAAAGTCGATAAACCTGAGGATGCGAAAGGTGTTTCCTTGTCTCGATCATAACACGTGCAAGATCTCCTAGACTCTTCAAATTAGCAAATCTGTCATCTTCCCGAATATTGTCAATGTAAAGACCAAGCTGATGCTCGAGTGATCTCCAATCAACACGAGTAAAATCTTGTGGATAAAATTCAGCCAATCTCATAACTTTTAACTGATCAAACTCACGAAACAAATCAGTAGGGCTTAAAGAAGCAACACAACCAAGTAATTCGGTGTTTACCTCATCGAAACAATCATTATACTCCTGAATTTGCATATCCAATACAGTGTAAAAACACTCCACTTGATAATGATGCAAGTTGGTCATGTTGCTTTTTTTTCTTGGCTTTCTTGGATCAACAAATTCTCCATCCATAATGACAAACTCAATGT
>Ga0041059_1001326_pt1 | contig 19773 bp, 7 predicted proteins | sample AraColnosormetaG_FD_56232 | JGI IMG/M metagenome (GOLD analysis project Ga0041059, IMG submission 56232) | Arabidopsis roots microbial communities from North Carolina, USA - Col MF nosort | ecosystem: Host-associated > Plants > Roots > Unclassified | place: USA: North Carolina | collected 2013-09-02 | reverse complement strand
TAATAACAGAAGCCCAGAACATTTTGCATTGAATGTTTTCAAATTCAATTTGAGTTTCTCTCTCTCACTTTTTCACATTAATTTCAATGTTTTTATTTAGTTTTTGTTAAATTTTTTTCATTTAAAATTAGTTAAATTTCTTATCAAATAACAATAATTTTGTTTTTTCATTTCATTAATATTGATTTGAAAAGCTTACAAACAAAGGAAAAAATAACCATGAACTACAAGATGTACCTATATTTGATGAGGAAAATTTTTAAATAATGAAGAAACTATCATAAAATTGTTTTTATTTTTTCCAGTTAAATCATCAAAGTGAATTTTTGCACAAAAAACTTTAAAGATGTGTGAGGACACAAATTAACAATAATTCGAAGTGATCACCCCACATTCTTTGGAATTGATTAGTTTTCACCTCTAATTACTTTCGCCAAACTTATATTTCAGTTAAAAATAAATCAAGAAAGTTCGTTCAATAACCCGTTAAACAATCTAAAATCACCCAAATTCCAATCGTTAAAACAAGACACATAATAATTACAACATAAACACTGATAAACGACTAACAATAAGGAGCGCATCTCCAGCCAGAAGATCTATCTTTGTATAAAATTATTTTCTTACAGAGGAAAAGAAACAAAACTCATAAAAGAATACAAGATATTACAAATGGCAAGAAAAATAGGAATTCGAAACGCGAATGATGACAAAAGCGAATCCCAGAAAACATATCAAGATAAACGGCTTAAACTTCGTGAGAGGCGGAAAGAACAAATTCGATTAATAGCTCAAGATCTAGTTTAAACAAAATTGGAGACAGTTGGAGGCCAGCCTCATTGTTGATCACACAGATCTCGTGTCTTCTGCTCCCAAATACCTAAATCATAACTAGCTCTAGAGTTTCATCCTCGTCAGTTTCGATTTCATGATCTTCATGCATCCACCAAATTCGACCATCCCTGACATATACTAAATTCAAAGGTAAAAAAATAGGAGCGCTAGTGAAGCTTTCAAATTCGTGTAGTATCGCACACCGATTACCAAAATAATATAACAAAAGACGATGAAGAGACATTATGCGAAAAATGTCCAGTGATGATTGGAATCAACGTAGTAGTTATAATATATTCTTCTCATCTTGTGCATTTAGAGCTCAACTATTGCTTCACTTTCTGACTAATCATCAATGTAAATTTGCGCACGTTAGACTTTGAAGACGAGCGACAACACAATAGACGATAACTCGAAAAGAACACCTTACATTCTCCGAAATTATTGAGCCTTCTCTTCTGATTACCTCTACCAAAGTCATCCCATTTGATATACTTTCGAAGAAGTTCGCCTAGTGACCCTTCAGACAAACTAAAATCGCATGTATTTTTATTACCAAAGCAAACAAGATTATACATATGTGAAGGAAAATAATAATTCTAAATGCATAAGACAGAACGAATACCAAAAACAATTTGAAAGAAATGGCTAAAAGTACATAACAGACAAAAAGAGTAACTCCGATTGATGGTTCGCGGTTTACCTCAAACAAAATTTTAGACGATTGGAGAAGAGTTTTACTGTTGATGCACATGATTTACTTTCACATATTGAGATCTTACGCACTAAAGCATATGAAAAAAAAAGGTGAAAGAAACTTTTACACAAAAACATTGGGGTTGCAACCTTAGATAATCAAATAGTGTTTACGAACTAAATTCTAACAAAGTTTTTGCTTTCTCGTTTCCAAACACTTTCGTTTCTGAATACCCGCTTCTGATTCTTTGCAGTTTACTTAGTGACAAAGTTGCTTAAAATACGGTTTATGAGGATTAGGCCTAAAGTTCACGAAATTATTAATTGTTAATATCTCAATATATACTCAATTTTTATTTATTTTAAAAACAGATATACTCAAATTTATGTTATGATATTTTCATGCATTGTATACTACAAAACTAAATATGTAGAGAAATAATTGAAACCGTTACGTAAGATTTTCAATAATCCATCGTTGATACCATATTTTGGAGATCAAGTGTTTCGACTGGTTTTTAAAACAATATTTCAGGTAAATTTTGAGTTTATTTTTAATTTTCACCTATGTAACAAGAAAAATGAGTGGTTGCCGTAAAAAAAAAACAAAAAAAAAANATATCAAGAAAAATGAGGAAACAAATTTTAGTTGGCTTAGTGGAAAATATTAAAAGAAGGACTATTTTGTGTCTTGATTTTTTTCTTCTAAATCCAAGATACTCTAATTTTTTCCAGTCATAACAAAATTAAAAAAGCTGATCACATTTAATTGTATCCATTTATAACAATTTTATCAAAATATTTTTTTGCAGACCCCTAGTTTGAGAAATAGAGTACAGATATTTTGTGGCCTAGAAAAACTAGATCTACTGTCTAGCGTTCAAATTAATAATAAGAGAAAACTCCTTAATTTGGAAAATGAAAATGATCTAATAAAAGTCTAAGAGAGAAAATATTGATATCTCGTCTTTAAACTGTGTATGTCTAAACGGGGTTGTTTTTTCTTAAGCCTGTCAAAATAAGTTTGATTCAAAAAAGGGAAACTGAAAAAGATTTCTCAATTTTTAACGGATTTTTCTTATCATTGTTAGCATTTTTAAGAATATTCATATTAATTTGCTTTGAAATCTTTTCTTTTGAGTCATAGTTTTAAAACTGAGTAATATATATGTGATAGTCATTTGTTCGACCATATAACACGAATCTTTGGTACCAAAAGCTAAATAATCTTCTATAACATATATGATGATTGACGAATATTTAAAAGCATTCACAGTAAGCTAAATAATTGGATGTCAAAAAACTGTTAAAAGAATATTTCTGTTACGATCATGTCACCAATTAATTTCTTTTTTTATTTACTTTAATTATTGGATAAATTACAAATCTGTTTTACTATTGGATAATAACAAATCTTTTTTATCAAATCAAGGAGTTAGTTTTAAAATATATAACCTACTAGATATTTTACTGAATATGAATATTGGAAATAGTTGACTTTGAACAAAAACAAATATGTTAAAAAGAAAAAACAAGCTGAGAAATCTAATAAGGGAGAAGAGTGGGGAAGTACAAAAGCATTTTGGAAGGGGAGTTAAACAGAAGCACAGAACATTGTGCCATTAATTGTTTTTAATTTTAGTTTGATTTTTTTTCACTTTCTCACACTACTTTCAATGTTCATATTTAATTTTGTTAATTTATTTTAACATATATATATATATATATATAATAACTTTTAGTTTTGATAATATGTTAAGTTCAATATAATTAGTAATTTTTTTTTACAAAAATACACATTTTTTTTTGTCAACCAAATACACATTTCTTCATTCTATAATTAGTCGGATACAAACACAAAATACATCCTCGGAAAAACCTCGAGGGAAAGCACAAATATACACGACGGAAGGAGAGAAACGGTTCTACGCAGAGCCTTGTCGGACCCGCGAAAATGGAAGCAACGATAGAGGTCAGACGGAGAGAAAAACGGAGGAGCAGCGGTGGAGGATGCTTGTCTTGAAACGGAGCGAGACGGCGGCAGCTGCTTTGGGCACCGTGCTAGAGAGAAAAATTTCTTAGGAAGAACTTGTCACTCTTTAGATAATCAGAAATTCACATTTCAAATTTACAAATTACACATGAACCAAAATCTATGAACATATATAGAAAAACAAAAATTCACATTCAATCAAAATTCAGACAACTCAAATTCCAAATAAAACTTTCCAATCATCATTGCCACGAGGTATTTTGATACAAGGCCAACCCTTAATACCTCATAAAAAGCACGTCTACATCTTCTTCGATGACAATCTCAGACTAAACCATGAAATTCAAACCATCGAGAACAACAAAAATCAAATCGCAAAAACGTTTAACATATTTGAGGACCACTAACCATTTATGGAGCCACCAAAAAAAACATCAACAACTTAACCACTATAAACTTGCAACATAAATTAAACAGTAGCTTCACTAAAAAATCTACTAATGCAAATCCACAACCACTAGCCACCAACTAAGATGTAAAAAGCTTTGCGCAATCCGAGATAAAATAGAACAACACACTAGAGATGACAAACACAAACACCTAAAGAATAAAAATTCACGGTTTCAAGCCAGAAGCTGAAACACACGCTCGCAGCTTGAACTTTTATTGTACACCAAGCAATGAGAAGACGGCAATAAAAACATGGAAATGAAAGTATGACCACCTTGCCACGGAAGCAAACGATGAGCAAAACAAAGCCGAAGAAAAATTTACGAAGAGATAGAACTAACCACCCACACTTGACATAGCTATGAAAATCGTATTCCACTTGAAAAGGGCCAATCGTTCCCGAAAAAAAACCTCTCTTCTCTCTCTTGAAAACTAGATGTTAAATCTACTTTTTTTGCTTTTTCTTTTCCGATTGAAGATCTTCAAAGATAGTTGATGGGCTGTAGAGTTAAGTGGTGGTGAGCATCTCTCTTCTCCGGTGGTGTGAGGCGTGGTTAGGTCCATGGCTCGATGCTAGACGGCAGCTCTCCTTCACGACAGCCAGAGAAACGGTTCATGTGCTCTGCTGGTTTATGGACTCCAGTGGATTAGATTTTGTTTCTCACGGTTCGGTGGTTTGTGAATTGTAGCTCCGGCGAGCGGCGGAAGTTGAACCATGGATTGGTGGGTTCGCTACTTTGCAAAGGGGTTAGCAGTGGATCTTTGGCCGGATCCTAAATGGCTAATTGCGGGTGATCTTTGGCCAGATCTCGAGAGTAGATGGTTTGTTTGAGCCAACATCCATTTTATTCCGCCGTATTTGGCTTCCTCTTTGTCGGATCTGAAGGTGTGGTTGCTCTTGGAGTGGTTCAAAGGTTCATCGGTGGAATTAAAGGTTAGTTTTGATGTCTCTCTTCTTGCTTGTTGGGGAGAAGAGGTTCTGGGTCTCGGTTGTGGTGGTCCTCCCTTTCCCGAAAGGTTTGTTTTTGGTTCGGATAAGTCTCTCGGCGACAATTTACGGTGGGATTTGCTAGCTCCTCCCAAAGGTTTGTCTTCGAGTCTTGTCCGCAATAAATTCATCCTTGTTAGCATCGGATCTGGAAGGTGATGGATGCGTTTCCGGTGTACTGTCTTCTTCAGAGTTTGTTTTCTAGGGTTCCCATTTTGGACCTCTCTTTTTTGTATTCATGTATCTCTTTTACTCCATCAGCCTTAAAAAGCCCATTTTGAGAAAAAATATTATTAAAAAAAAAAAAAGCTATGAAAATCGTTGGACCATCAACAGAGGAGAGATCCATCGCATGAGCAATGGGGAGTGTTATGGCTTTTGTACAAGGAGTATTATTATTTGAATTTTATTAGATAATATATCATAAAATATATATAATTGTTGAAAAGGATGAAATTTTAAATATGGTATAAAATACCTCTAATAGGTTTAAAGACAAAAAAACTTTAATATATTAATTAATATTGTTTTAAACATACATAGTCAATATTGCAAATCTATTTCACTATTTGATAATAACAAATCTGTTTCAAATCTTGAAGTTAGTTTAAAAGTTTATCATTTAATTAATGTAGATAACTTAGATATGGATATTGGAAGAAGCAATCTGACTCTGAACAACAACAAAATTATGAAGTAGAAAAAAAAAACAAAGTTAACAAGTGTAATTGGTAGAAATATGTGGGGAAGTACAAAAGGGTTTTGGAAAAGAAAAAAAAGTTAATAACATAAGCACAGAACATTGTGCCATTAATTGTTTTCAAATTCAGTTTAACTTTCTCTCTCCCACTTTTTAAATATAATTTAATGTTTTAATTTAATTTTGTTATTTTTCATCTTACATTTCATAATATTATTAAAAAAAAAAGTATGAAAAGAAAGAGATAATACCAAAAAACGAAAAAACCGAAATTTATAAAAACAAACAAAATAAAATAAAATAAAAATTATAACCAAACAAAGAAACCAACAACATAAGCACACAATGGTGATATTGGCTCTCAAAATCGAAATATTAATATTGTTGCCACGAGCAGCCGTGATCTAAGGCCAGACCTAAATACCTTAGAAAACGTAGCGCTGATATCTTTTGCGATGATAATCTCCGATGAGACCATGAATTCAAGCCAATGATCATAACGGAAGTCGAATCGCAGAAAAAACTTACCACCTCCGAGGAGTTACCAAACCCGACGCCACTGAAGAAAGAATTAACAGTTTTACCATGTAAACCCACCACAAAAATTAAACCGAAGATTCACCCGTAGTGTGACGGTTTATGTGTGATTCAAGGATCCCAGGATACAACCTCTATAAACTGATTTCGCAGCACTCGAAACACAACTCTAACGAACAAGTTTCTACGATACTCTCGAGACTTACTTTAAGACAGAGAGAGATTGATGGAGATGTTTTGCTTTTGAAAGATGTTTGAACGTTCAAGTGTTAATCTGCTAGTGGATCCACAAATACTTAGAAGCCTAACCTTCTTATATAGAGTTGAGATACTTAGGTTTTAATTTGCTTCTTCACAAAATCAAAACCAAGTCAAATAGAAATATAGGAGGTAGTGGGTGACTTGATACTTCAACGACTCATATTCTCAAGGAGTTGAGGAAGCGAAGAGGACCTATTCTTTAGGGACGTGAAGAACATAGTGACTTGTTTCCTCCTTTCAAGACCAGACCCGACAACCACCGGAGCTCCAACGTGAGCTAGGCCATCTCTTAAGCCCATTTCTTTTCCAACACTTTAATTTAATTAAGCCTATTAGCTTCAAGTTGCCACGAGCATCCGGGGTGTAAGGATAACGTTCGAAAACTTATATCGTCATAACTTACATACTTTCAGCAAGCAATCGACACTATCAAACTGTAAACAAGTGAATCATCCAAAATTGAGAACATTGTGATCTCAGACACTCCGACACTACTAGTCGAGATCCCGTATCATCTGGCAACATTCGTCTAAAACTATCTTCTTCTACAAGCTTCAAGCTGCTAAAAGAGACTCATCGATAGAAATTTCTCCTTTTAAGTCATATGCTATTAGAACTAACCAAAGACCCAATAGAAACCGCTACAACAACCAAAGAGAACTATCACACGAGCAATAGGATACAAAAGAAACTAGAAAACCATCGCTCCTTCTGAATCTAAAATACGAAAAAGTGGGAGACCAAGGTTTGGAAGCACCATGCAAAAATCGATGTTGTTTTTAATCGCAACTAGAACCGATTAAAGATGTAGCAACCAGACGTTGAATCAAGGAACCTCAGTGACAAACATAAATGAATCTCTCAAATATGCTAGATGTCCTCGAGCTAGTACGAGGAAGAGAGGCTATCTAGAAATAGAAATCGATATAGATGAGAATTTAGACACGTCGAGCAAGATCTCGAACTGCAAATAACTTAAACACTCTGTCATTTACCGCTAAAAACGATATCGTTGAATCATAAAATAAAGGAAGTTTCCTCATGACACTAGCAAGAAATGCAAAAATGCCAAAAATACGAGTAAGGCAAAATGTCGATATGTTTCTAAAACCCTAATCTGTTTTTGGAAAGGAGCAGAAAACACATGTGTCTCACACGCCCGCTACCTGAGCATCATGCTACTCTACTTTCATCTTTCTAAGAGCATTTCCAAGCCATCTCTATACTTTATTTTTGCTTTCATTTTACTTTAACTTATCTCTATTTTTATTTATATAGAAGAAAAATTAGAGATTTCTAATTTTCTTAGAAACCATTAAAAAAATAGAAAAAAAAATAGAGACAATTTCAATAATTTAAAAATAATTAGTTCATTATTCTTTTATATTATTTTATTTATGTAGTTTGGTTCCATGTTTGTAGAATTTTTTAGTTCTAATCTCTCTTATCTGAATAAAACCAATAATAAGATAAATACGAGAAATTTGCGAAAATAAATCTAGTGTCCTTGTTGTGATTTCATTAAAATTTTAAAATAGTTCTCACGCTTTATATGGATTACCACAAACTCACATTTAAATTTTATGTTTTTTTTACCAAGCCAAAAGGAGGAGTACTATTTACGCAAAACCAAAACCTAATCTTGGTAATCGATATTCGATACCCAGCTAATCATTATCAAAAAAGTAATAATAAAACTCAAACCATAATTATCTAGAAAAATGAATCTGTTATAATACAAACACCAAAACGACAACGTAACGTAGTACGGTAATCGGTATGATGCAAAATTATCACAGTTTGTATGCTATATTGTATAATCTGAATCTACCGTAGTATATAAATCGTATGTTATCAAATCGATATTATGGTCTAGTATTAAAAGGATTTTGGTGAAATACAACTTCATATCCGAAAATAATCAGACAAAATTTCTTTAACGCAAGACATAAAACATCATTTATATCAAATACTATTCCAGCTTCTTTATCCATTCTCGAAACAATATTCTAGTCCTTAGAGCTAATGAGAGATTATACAATGGTTTGCGAAAATGTGAAGGTGATCAGTAAGGAAGATAGAATATGTTAAACCAACATCAAGAAGACAAAAAGGTTTCGTGGTGTAGTTGGTTATCACGTCAGTCTAACACACTGAAGGTCTCCGGTTCGAACCCGGGCGAAGCCAGTTAATTGCTTTTTATTTCATTTTTTGATACAATGAAACCTAACAATATATGCCCAGTCATAATTTATGGGCCTCAAAAGTATACTACGAAGGAATCGTTAATTTACTCGTGCGACCTTTGAATCTTCTTCTTATACCTTACTAGATCACTACAAATCTTTGATACATCTGTGTATAAGGATAAATTGAACGTTTGTTTTTATATGAAAATCAACTTTTACGACTATTTGTTGGTACGAATATTACTTCATTTAATTTGACTATCTGAGAATCTGAAGAACAATAAAGATTCATCTTCTTCATTTTTGTAAAAACAATTATAAAACAAAACAAAAACTTTATTTTCTGTTGAAAACACCATGTTTAGATCAAGACCAGACACAGTCCATATCAAGGTGAGTTTCTTACAATTTTCACATTATACATTTGTTCAAATATTTAGCAAGATCAGATGTATAGAAATATCTGAAAGAATTGTACTAAAATAAATATCACAGAGACTTAATCCAGTAAAAAAAATACATGTCTCAGCTAATCACAAGTTTTTACAAAATTGCTTCGTGAGAAATCCAACTACTTCGAGTTGGTGTGATTGACCTCGTTGAGTCCCTGTGAGGAAGAGGAAACAAAGCTCAAAAACAATGCAAACAAACAAAGAAAAAGTCTGTCGAAAAACAAATTGTTTCGCAACTTACTAGCCGTTTAAATGACTTGTTGTTCATCGATCTTGTTTTCTCCAATGGCTTAGCTTGATCCAGAGCCTGAGACAACAAGATTTTGTTAACTAAAGAACGCATATCCAAGTCGAATGTAATGAGTTTGGTGTTTTACCTGAATCATAGATTCCACGCGACGCCGCATCCTGGTGTGCATAAATCCCTCTGAGAACTGTGATATAACAACAAACGAACAAAAACTCAGTTTTACAAATCCATACTAAGATAGAGAGACTAAGTTCTGGTATTTAGAGAATATGAAAGTAGAAAACATGAAAGTTCGATAAAGAATATGAACCTTGACGTGATAACTAACATAAGCATGAAAGGTCGATAAATTCCAGACAGTACGATCGAGCTTTTTCCCTTCCACATGCCGAGGAAAAATGACTGCGATATATCGATAATCTCAAAGTTAGTTTCTTTCAGATTGGTACTACCAATGCAAATTGAGTTCGAACAGAATATATTTTAGAAAGATCATACCAAAAGTTACAAAACCGGCATTAGCGGATAGTGTTTCTTTAGGAGCTCCCTCTAATTCCTGCGGTGCGGTTGGAGACCAAGAACAAGAAGGAGCAGTATTAAGCGCAGCAGCACGCCTCGCCTCTACAAATTCCTATATCATTATATCCAAAGTTTCAGTACTACAGAAATCAAAACCTGTTTGAAAATTTAGCTTTGATCATTTTGTCACCTTAAGGAAAGAAGTCGCCAGAATCGTGTCTACGGAGTCTTTAAATCTCATAGGAAATGCCACAGTGACTTTATCCGCCTGTGATACACAGTTAAGTTCTCTATCACTCTCTAGATTCTTACTAATCATAAGAACCTACTTCAATGGCTACATACGAAAGACCTATAGAGTATATATATACCTGAGGCACGAGGAAAAACGTCTCGTTAGGTCTATGCATAATTGCTACAAGCCTATCCAGCTCAGGAGCAACCGTCCTTGAAGCTAAATGCTTGAAAATGATTTTTAACGGTGCACCCATCACCACTTCTCTAATGGAAGCTAGCTTCGTTAATAACTCTGCCAAAACATAGATACTTTCTATTAGAGAACAAAACCAACATCTAAATCAAAACAACATCTTATCAATTAGAGAAAGAGACTCGTTTAAAAACCTTCATCAGGACGAACTTTAGAGAAATTGAGCTTGAGGGTTAAACTAAAACCATCTCTAGGAGGATCAAGTATTTGAAAACCTGTCCCGTAAGTGGTTTTAATAGCTTCTATAGCTCCTAAAGGAAGTCCATCAAAGGACATTGCTTCAGGTGGTGGATTTGGTAACGAAACCGAAAGCAACAACAGATTTGGATTCTTCATTGTCACCTATCAAACAAAATTCATATAGTCTCAGAACATTGAACAAGATCATATGGATCTCAGAGGTCAAATACTCAAATGTTGGTATAAAATTCACACCTGAACATGGTAACGAACATCATCAAATTCAATCCATTGATAATCTAGCTCCACTGCTTTATCAAGACTGAACCAAAACATAAACAAAATCAAGCAAAGTATTGAACTTTGGTTCCATTCTACAAAACCCAGTTCTTCCAAAATGTTTCAGATTTCTTCACAAAATCAAAATCAAATCGACCAAAATAAAAAATGGGTCTTATTGTAGATTAGGTAAAACTAAGAGTGTACCTAATTAAGAATTGAAAAGCACTTACTTTTGAGCTCGCGTCAATAGCGTTTGAAGAAGAAACCTTGAATGTGACTGCAATAGTATCATCGATTACTTTCTTACGATATCTAAAGGAGTTAACTGAATCACAGAGAAACCCTAGAGCCTTTGAGTTCTTCTCACGGGATCTAATCGGAGAAGAAAGAGAGCTCGTCGGAGACAAACGAAGACGACCGAGATTCTCTGTCACAGCTTGAACGTTTCTTCGATAACTTTTTGGAATTTTACTAATTTGTTCAATTTTATTACTCAGCTACTCAGCTAAGTGTAACGACGCCGTTTCGTTATTTCTGTACTTTATATTTTTTATGAATTTAAATGGCCCATAGGCCCAATTATGTAAATACTATGTAGTATAAGCTGAGCCCATTTCATAAATATACAATTTGAGCTTAAACGTTTCAAAAATATTTAATGTTGCAAATATCTGTATGTTTGTTTTGACAGTGGCAAACTAGTAGTGTTTTNTAGATTTTTTTTTTTCCTTCAGATTTTAACATTTGTATTATTATTTTTTCTCTGGCTTTTGATTATACCTGGCTATGTTGATTGTAATCTGACGAAGGTTTTTAAAAAAAAAATAAGCACGTAAATTAAATGATATTTTATATTTTAGATTCCAGATATATGATTATTTGAATGGAAATAAACGACAAAAATTAGTGGAGCAATGTTTTCGTATTATCTGACGTCTTCATAATATTTTAATCTAACAAAAGTTGGAATTTGACCGTTTAATGTGTGCTTTTAAAATTGAGAGATTAATTTGGATAAGATATGGCTCTTTTCTTTTTGTAAGTGGAGATATTTAACTAATTAGAATGTTACATTAGTTTTTTCAACAATGAAAAGATAAGATATTTGATCTATAAGTCTACGTATATTTTCAAATTTAAATTGGCCAGAGTGGGATAAAGACAAATAACATATGCATGTGAAGTTTTTATTTTTATTGATATTAAAGTAGACTAGTATAGTCTCTAAATGTAATTTAACGAACAATAGTATACGAACGATTTATAGTTAATATTAGTTTAAAGCTCTTTAAATAATATTCTTATTAAGTTTTTTTACTTTGACGACAAATATTTTTAGGTTAGATATGAAAGCTACATCTACATATAAAAAGAAATTATTATTTTTTAGCTTTAAAATTGTCTATTTTGAAATTGATCGTGGGCAGACGGATGTGAGAGATGAAGGAGCCTCAAAAGCAAAACTATCTCACGTATCTATACGCACACACATATATACGGATATGGTCCTACTGCATCGACATAAGCTTACATACTATAAATGCATGTGATGGCTTTTCTTAGCATAAATATTCATGAATAAATATGCGAAGTTATATTTATATTAGGGAGAAAAAAGTAGATATAGTAAAATGAGTAACGTTTGTAAGATAGATCGTGACATGGTCTTGGCAAAAGAGGAGCCGCTAGGGACGTATCTTCGCCATTGCATATTTGCATATCGATCTATATATAAGACCAAGTACTGATTTTAGAAAATCTGAAAAAAGCAGAAAAAGAAAACAGTCGTACGTACGTTATTTCTATAACCGGAAAACTTTGATAAAAACTTAAACCTTTCCTCTTATATTGAGAGTGAAAATTTTAACCCCTAAACCATAGATTGGTTGACGTAAAAGAATGTTATTTTTAACTAATCGATGGTAGCTCATTTAGCTGAACAATGATATTTACATTTTTATATGTCGAGTCATGGAGATAGTTAAAACTTCCAAACCATCCCTCCCAAAACTTCTATTGTATATATATTGCAATTTTTATTTTTCGCAATAAGAATTTATCTTTTCTAGAGTCTAGACTAAATTGTACTTTTGTGTTTGGTATAAAACTCTCAAGCAAAGTTAATTTTGAATTGTTAGATTCCAGCATAATTATTTATACAGTTAGCTAGTAAGCAAAACTGATTATGAACTCGTGAGACTTCTTAACTGTTCTAATACAACTATATATTATTATTATTAAAATTTACCGTGTCAAAGTCTAGGGTTCTAAATTTCTAATTAAATATTACCAGAAAGTGATGTAAAAACAAGGAGTACTAGAAAAAGTAATATCAAATATGGATAAGGTGAGTCATCGCCACGCATGTTGTCGAGTACGTACAATTGCGAAGGCCCATCATTTTTTCATATTCTGTAAACGTCAATAAAGTGACTAATATACGTCTATATAATATAAAATACTTCTATGTATATTAAGTGAAAGATTCTTGTAGGACAGTATACATACTCCAGTGGATAATCTAAACTTATGAATTAAATTTCATTTCATTGCACTTGTGGGCCGTGACAAATAGCTCCGTAATTCTAGACGATAGACCATATATAAACACAACTATATAGTCTAATATGTTGACCCAGATGTTTTAAGAGTTGTGTTACAAAATGCAACACGTAAATTATCAAACCAAGTAAAATCACATGTCACATGCATGTGCTAAATGTTTGAAACAGATTCATTCATATTCGTATAATGAACGTGAATCCGAGTGATCACATGGACTAACTTTAATTTCGAACCTTATTTTGTCTCATTATATGTCGGAGAAACCACCGAATTTCTAGTTTGCCCATCACGGGATGCTCTACTTCATCTTCTATACGCTCTTTCTGTAACGTTTTATGGCTAGCTATATAATATATACAACAAGTACTGATCATTCTATTATTAATCTAGGTTCGAACCACATTAACGTGGATATTCTATGTACACTCATGTTCAGCCAGATAATTAGTCGTACCAAATATTAATATTTTGCAATAAATATCTCAGCTTTTCTCAGGTATGTAGCAATCATGAGTCATGCGTGATGTTTTTGGACAAATTATCTTAAAAGAAAATAATTCTACGAAAGGGTAGTAAAAGTGACAATATATGATTATATAATTTGGTTTACAGACCATCATAATACAGCAGCATGATTAGTGGCGAAAATAGTTTATTGCAAGAGTATGCATGTGTATGTATATATTGCATTTGTGTGGCAGTAGGTGGTCATTATCGCATATATACTACATGGGATTATTGTCACAGGTTTAAATGGAAACCAATGAAACCTTCACATTTTAGTTTAGTTCTAATTAAACAGAGTCGATATATTAAATGATTTAACTACTGTAACAAAAAGATATATAATTTTATCATTTCATCTTGTTGACAAATACATTTTGTTCAGCACTAATCATATCAATCACTTGTTATGCACTAATCGCAAAACGTTTAGGAAGCAACAATAATTTGGAACCTGTTTTATCAACAGTAAAAAAAAATTTTGTTTTATTGGATTAGTGTGGTCCCTTTGTTTTGTTTATCTCATTTTCACCGCAAACTAAACTAGATTTTGTTTGATTTGGAGATCTTGTAACGCAGTGAGTGGTTAAGACTTAAAGATCTCACGTGACGATGCATTGACTCATCAACGCGAATTTTACACGGCTCGATTTTATTATAAACCATTACTTCAAATCTAATTAATTTAACAACAGCGACCACGCATAAAATTGTTATCAGGCAAAAATGAATAATTTGCATACAAATTACTTGTTTACACTTAGTACTAATATAAACTCCCTTTTTAACCAAAGCCTATAACCTAGAGACATGTGCTGATAAAACCAACTATAATCTTTTTTTTTTTTTAAAGAAAATAATCGTACTATTATATATGTCATAATTATATTTATATTCAAATCCGGAAATTTGTATGCGTTGTAAGTTTTTTTGGGGAAGTAAAATTGGAGTGTGATATATGTGTTGTAACTTGTAAAACTAGAAAATTATTTTGATTTTACATTTGGTGTTAAGAGTAAGAGTTTTTGCACCTAATATTTAAATAATTCTTTATTAATAGGTGGAAAACTATCGAATGTTAATTCCATGTTGTTGGACCTATATGTTGCATTTGTATATGTTCGATCCTCGTCCTTTTTCAATGTGCAGATTAGTTCATATTTCTTTTTTATAACTAAAATTTTTAATACCAAAATCCAAATAAGTCTTGAAATTAAATGAAAGTAGTGCATTCTTCGCATTTAAAATATTTGCAGTAATGAAGGATCTACAGTATTATTAAATTTTTAATAAAAGAACTTGAACCCTAATCTCTTAACTCCATGCATGTCAAAAAAATCCAACCACTTGATTAGATTAGATTTTTGCTAACTTATTTATATTCATTTACTGATATAGATAATCATTTACTGTAGTTTGAAAATAAGAAAACATGATACATAATTAATAAATTTATATAGTTTGGCTTAAATTATAGCCACCTGACTTAAGATATTCAACTTTTTCTATAACCGAATCTTAGTCACTAATAAACTAATACAACTAATTTTGTTTGGATGTTGTTATGAAAATACTGAGTTCAATATTCATTTGGCTATTTTATCAAAAAAAAAAAATGGATATCATAGATTTATAGGTAACGCAACAGTACATGTATTATTTTATATTTTTCAAACTAACAATTCTATTATTTTAATGTGTTAAATTTTAGAGAAACTAAATAAAAAATAAATTGGAAATAAAGGAGAAAGAAAGGGTAGTTGTCGGCAAAGATATAGAAAACGTGGGGGCCAGTCCCGTAATATAGAACGGTCAACTGTCACTTTGTCAGTAGGTCAACAAAATGTGGGGCCAACAGGGTATGAAATGAGATGACGTGGCCCAACCGTTAGTAGCCGACACCAACGGACCAACCTCCTTCCTGTATCTTCCGACATTCACTTTGGTTCCTCTCTAATCTCTCTCTCAACCTTTTTTTGGATTTTCATTCTAACCACATTATATTTCATCACATCAATGCATTATATATTTTTCTTGATTAAACTATTTTGTTCATACAAGTGAACTAGTATTACTTTGTTTTTAAATTTATATTTTCTCTCTAGGAAATTAATAAGTTCCAAAAACACAATTTTCATTTTTTGTATGATAAGATTAACCTTTTGAAACGACAATGTCGTATTCGTATTTAAATTATTTTAGTCAATAAAATTAAACATTTAAAATAAGAGAATTTGTCTGTTTTTACTTTCATGAAACCTTACATAATACATATATTTGAATATTTGATGAACAATATATATCTTTTTTTTTAAACAATATATTTTTTAGCATGCAGAACGGGAGCACTTAAACAAGATTTGTTATTTTATATTAATATACAACCAAACTCTACATTTTATATAATAAAAAAATTAATGTACCTAAAAACAGTTTAAGTTTAACTAAAAACCTTTTTTTGGGGAGAGGTTTAATATATTCACTTAATCATCAATATTTTGGTTTGTTGAGTGCATTCGGCAAGGTTGATAGATGATGCATGTTCAACATTGGTTACTTTTTTTTTCGTCACATTGGATACTCATTGTTTAAGTTTACCATTCTCGAAAATATTTGTTTACAATACTCGTTCATAATACTTTTGTACTGATCACTATTTGACTATTTGTAATATATTTCAAATTACAAATATATTACAAAGTATACTACATATTTTAACTACTATTATTGAATAAATATACTCAATGATAGCATAAAGTATAATCTACTCTTAAAGTCTCAAATAGTATACCATCAGGACTTTCTTGGTTCAGACAAATCACTTTCACACGTAACACATGGAAAGATGCAAATGACGAGTTTGATTCCCTTATACGTGTCATATATAGAGAGTGAAGAATCTAAATATAATAATTCAGCCCTATAGTTCATGTATTTGATTGAAATTACTTCTATTTACTTAAAAGTGAACATCACGTATTAAAGCGTGTATATAGTTTCTCATATGTGGAATATTCAAAGAGTGAAAATGTCAAATTTCAAATATTTTATTTAGAAATTATACAAATCAACACAATTTTGTTTAAAAAAGTTTGAGTTTCTGTGAATTAAATATACGTTTGGGCTAAATTTAGATATTTACACTAGAAATGTTGGTGAGTTACACTATATATTTATCCGTTTTGTTTCAATATGCAAAATCATTTGATTCGGTATGTGCTTACTTGGTTGTGTATATATTTTGATGAACTAATACAAAAGATTGAATCTTAGTACTGATATGGAAGACTATATATTTGGAAGTATTTTTCTGAAATGTACAAATCTTATATGTCAAGTTTTGAGTGATTGGAAAACTTGAAAAAACAATCTGTATAAAACTTAACAAGATATTTTTTTTTGCTAAACTAACTTAAGAAGATATATTATGAGTTTTTTTTCTCAGTAATAAGAAATCACATACAAGTATTGTCACCCTCTTACAATTATACAAGTTAAACATTTTAATTAATACATTTAAACTTCTTACAACTGCGGAAATTAATTTGAGTTTGAAATGATAAGTTTTCATTCAAAAATGAAACAAAAAAAAGATACTTGAAAGACTACCTTTCATATACATTCTATTATTCATAAACATAAAAACAAAAAAAAAGCGAATTGATTGCGACAAAAAGGTGCATATTGAATAAAACACAAGGATGAAATTCAATAAGAAAAAAGTTATAACAAAATAACAAATTATGCACATTGATTATGTTTGACCAGCGATTAGTTGACATGTGGAGCTGACGATGTACCGACACGACGCTAACTAGGCGCCACACCAGACATGGCTCTTCTAGTCACCACCACGTCACCTTCGCCCTTTTAAGAAAAGAAAAAAACTACGTCACTCTCCTTTTTTCATTGGTCATGTAACTTTTATTTTTAGGAAACTTATTGCCCCTACAACTTTATATACTATATGTATAAAGTGTTTGTCATATAACAGTCACATATCCCAGTATACATTATTATACATAATCACATGCCCAAAATTCAAAGTGGATAGGATTTATATTGGTTGACTGTTGGCTCATTACAAACTATTTTAGTATCTCTCTTTTCTTTGATAACCAGAATGTTTTTGAAATTGATTTATACTTTACAAACTCGTGACCAATTTTTAATAATACTATGATGAATCCACAATCATAAATCTAGAGTTCGAATTCGAAAATGATAGCACTAAAAACATCTGTCTATCTAGTTGAATGGCATTGCACTTGGGTATTCATGATTAGTGTAAAAAAATAAAATCATGATTATAGTGTATTAGCTAGGTATGCTAAAATATTCACGTGTAATTGGTTAAATGTTAAGGGAAAAGATTATAGATAATGAAAATAAGCTATAAATCCCACATAATATTCAATACACATCTACCAACAAAATTTGTATACTTCAAATTGCTGATTGTGCAAATCTTAGTTATCCATATGACTATATTTTAATGGATTACGGGTCAAATTTGGTGTGACGTAAACCAACTCGCTGATCCAAATGAATTTAATTAATTCGCAAGACCATTGTTTAGTTTATTATAAAATTTGTAAAAAGAGCATGGACTTTGTCACTCTGTCTCAATAATAGTAATAGGATAACCTAAACTCCGAAACAAACGCAGATGCAACATTTGACCAGACATAGGAGATATAACACGTGGCGTACAGTGTGACACATTGATAGGTTTGGTGAAGGACAGACCCACCGATCCACTCAGAAAGTCTCACATTCGTGGCTCGTGGGTTGCAGTGTCATGTCCCTTGTACTAATTATAAGGAATAATTAAAGACTTTGACGTAAAAATCTCTTGAGAAATGAATATACATTGTACGTGACTACAAGTGTTTGCTCGATTATTCATTTTGGTTCCATTTTACTACCTTAAGCAGGTGCAATCACTAATTAAGGCTCACTGTTATAACTACAAATTATTGCAACTCCGTGGAAGAGAAAATAATATAAATAAAGCTGGTTCCACACTTCCACTCATTGCATACTCAAAAGTATATGCAATATTTAATAATCAGCACTACTATAAAATCAAAAGTATATAATATTATATGAACAATTTGGCACGAGATAGAAATAAAAAAAAACTAATGTTTCATGCATGTTTTGTTGATCATTTACTAGGATTTTAGTTTTGATTGTGTCAAATAGTGCATGGAATGATATAATTTCTGATTCATGCTCTTTATTTTTGCTCACTCAGTTTGCTCAGCAGATTTAGACACTTACTATAATTATTGTCAGAATAATAAGGATAAAATTTGACCAAAAATAAAGTAAATTAAAAGGATAAAAAGTCCATGTTAATAGAAACTCATTGGACAGTAGAAGATAGGATCATAAAGTGTGCATATGCATGTATGAATGTTAGTTGGTAGTTATAAGTTTGGTGGGTTTCTTAAAATTTAAACTATTAAAGATTACTCCTATTACCCTTTTTTTAATTTTCTTTTTTAACCTTTTCTTTTCTAATTAATTTTGCCTATTCTTTCCAATTTAATTTAAGAATATCTTTTAATCTACTTTTTGACTTTGGCAAGGAGAAAAACACACATTTTTTTTAAGTAAGAAAAAACAAGTAACAATTTATCCATTCTATTCAAAATATATAAATATAAAGAACACATCTGATTTATGTAAAAGAAAAGGATGATTTTTACCAATGAAAACAAGCTAATATCATTTTTAGTATCGATCCTTCTTAACAGCGACTTTTTAGCTCTCTTGGTAAATTCTCAGTTAAATAATTTAACATGTCCAAAAATTGATTCACAAACGAAAATAAGCAGACGAAAAAAAAAAAAAAAAAAAAAAAAAAAAAAAAAA
>Ga0041059_1001325_pt1 | contig 19780 bp, 12 predicted proteins | sample AraColnosormetaG_FD_56232 | JGI IMG/M metagenome (GOLD analysis project Ga0041059, IMG submission 56232) | Arabidopsis roots microbial communities from North Carolina, USA - Col MF nosort | ecosystem: Host-associated > Plants > Roots > Unclassified | place: USA: North Carolina | collected... | reverse complement strand
TTTTTTTTTTTTTTTTTTCCCTTAGTTTATGCAATTTTATGATTATTATATCTTTATTTCTAAATTGCAAGCTTTCTAAATATGTTTACCACTCATTAATTTGACGTTATCATGTCGTTTTCATTATCAAGCTCTTTTACTCAAAGGGAAACAACTACAAAACATGAATGGACAAGCATAACTTCTGCTGATGATCAGATGAATATGTAGGTAAACATCTATCTAGGTAACGACCTACGAAAGTGTTCACAATCATCCTTTGGAGACATAAAGACTTTTAGTCCTCTCCTTAGGCAACTTTATCTCCTTAACCAGAGTTTCTGATCCATACATTAAATGTTATTTAGTGGTGCATACTTAACTAAATATAGTTTAATCACTCCATTGACCGCCATGCATCTCCGAAAAGAGATAAATGTATATAACAAATCTGAGATCATAGATGCTTTATGTTTATTGAGATGATTTTTGTTTGCTTTTGATTTGTCTAATTGTCTCCTTCTGTTAGTGTTTGTTTAGTTTTAGGTGAACGATCACGTTTAGTCATTCACTGGACCAATATTATAATTAATATTGTTTAGGTCCTTTTGTGAATATCAAAAGTTTTTTTTTGCTTCCTCTGACAGTTACAGTTGCCGGTCTAACCACAAATTCTCTGGCTGATTCAAAATAATATTTGTGCTTTGACTTAAATTACAAAAACATCAGACCATGAAACATGTAAGAGGGGAAATATACAGTGATCATGACTGAATGAAATACTTCAACAAAAACTCAACAACGAAAAAAAATAGTGATAACGGAATCTACATGGGATTAAAGTCGGATAAGCTCTTTTATAACCCAATTTACAGCCAGAAACCACCTAAGACTCAAACCAATCTCGGTTTTTATTCCAACTACAACATGATCTCAAGTTCTCAACTCAAAACTAATAAGTGCTAGACAAACTAAACCGACACGTAAGTCTTGTTAAACCAGACCTCTCCGGGGCCTAAGAAGAATAAGAAGGATCAAAGATCTGACCAACGAACAAAACTGTTCCGGTTTTGTCTTCTCTAATCATGAAAAGAAATGGATGATCAGCAACAAAATCTATCCTCTTAACAAAAGCACATCCAAAGCCTCCAACAACAGCAGTTGCGGCAATAGCTTCAGCACCTTCTTCATCAATCTCAACACAAGCTTTTTGGTACAAAGCCATTTCATCCAATCCCAATCTATTGAAAGCCCTTGAAGCCGAGAATCCGAATTCGATCTTAAACTTTGGGATTCCGAATTCACCAACTTTAACTTTTTGACTCGGAATATGACTATCCAAGAAACCAACACTTGATGCCATTTTCTCCACAAGATTATCCAAACCATCTTTCTCATCAGGGAGATAGAAATGCATAGAGAAGTTTCGACTGGTATCATTACCTTGTCGAAATGGGAGCTTTAGGACCTTGAAACCATCATAAGCCTCTATGTATTGGTCCTTATAGCTGCTCATGAGAGACACAGAAACTGATGTCCCATTGATAAGGTGAAAGTCTCGGTCTTTCGTCATTGATTTGTGGAATTTTTCTTCCCAAGCTCCCTTGAAGTACATGCGGTTCCATAAATCCAAATTGTTTCGCTTGTAACGGATCCATGAGGAAGAAGATCTTTTATAAGACCATTAGTGTGACGTGAAGCCCACGAGTTCACATTGATAGGCACTTCTTCAGCCTTAAATATAAAATAAAAACATTCATCACCAAAACCAAAAGCTAAAACCATTTTTTCCAATAAATAAAAGATACTAGACTATTTCAAATTTGTCAAAAACAGAGCAAACAGAGTATTAGTACATTTGGTTTGAAATCCACTGAAGAGTGAAGCCTAATCAGCTTTGAAAAAATTCTCAAAGAGATTCTTGGAAGACGAATCAATCGAGAAAGATTGATCGATCCAAGCGCCATTTGCCACTTTGATCGTTGGGCCGCCTATATTACTACCGTCAGCGAAGACAGTAGTAATGACGCGGAAGACGGAGTTGAGCTCATCGATAGAAGAAGATCCGAGGAAGGAGAGGATTTGATCGGAGATCAAAGAACTGCCGGGGCCAGAGGCCATCATGGTGAACACTGCGGTTATTGACGCCGGTGAGAAAACGTTGTTAGAGTGTTTGGCTACAGTAGAGAAGAGATGCCACGAAAGAATCATCGCGACTTCGTTTTGCTTCTTCATAGCTCCTTCATCCTCCATTTCTGACTTTGACTTGCAGCGAAAGCGATAAGAGAGATATGCAACTTCCGTGACAATGATAATGATGACTCATCACTCACGTGTATCTTTGTAGTAAAAGTATAAACTTAACAATGACGCTACTCTTTGAAAGCTTCAAAATTGAGGCTAGTATGCAACTGCTTAAACAATAATAAAATATTGACGCTACTTTGTTTTTTTTCTTTCGTAGTAAAAATATAGAAAACATAAGGAAATAGTTTTCGTGAAAAGCAAGCAACACAAAGATCTCTCCGTTCAGAAATGGTAATGGTAAGACTGTTTTGTCTCATAGATTCATACCAACGCCATGCAAACTATATAAATGTGAATTTTAAACAAATTAGTAAGTTAATAATTATGAACATGATTTTGTATGTATAATTATTTTAAAATATTCAAACAGTAAACGCAGGTCAATTGTAAAAAAATATCCAGATGTAATAGACAATTTGATTCAGTTTACGATTCACTTTTAAGAACATAGAATAGTACTAGTAGAAACATTAATCAACAACAAAAAATACAAAACATTTATCATGAACTTGAATTATAATCGAAAGAATCAAACCAAACGAACCGAATGGAATGGAAAGGATCTTCACTAGCTAGAACCAATTTGAAATCTCGGTTTCAACTGAAATAAAGTTATACAGAACATGTGGATTTTGCCAAAAAGACATTAACCAAACGTAAGTAGACTTATCTTCCATTCCACCAAACCATAAACGGGTTAATAGTCATCTGAGTCCGAATTAGATCCCGAACAAGGTCCCGAAGGATCAAAGATCTGACCAACGAACAAAACGGTTCCAGTTTTTTCTTCTCGAATCAAGAAAAGAAATGGATGATCGGCCACAAAATCTATCTTCTTAGGAGGCTCCACAAAATCAAGAGAACAACCACAATCTCCATCAGCAGTAGCAGCCGCAGCTTCAGCACCTTCTTCATCAATCTCGACACAAGCTTTATGGTACATTGACATTGAACGCAATCCCAATCGATCCAAAACGCTTGTAACAGAAAAACCGAATTCGATCTTAAACTTTGGAATTCTAAATTTCTCAAGTTCATCTCTATATGTCGGAATGTGACTATCCAAGAATCCAGGTGTAGATGCCATTTTCTCCAAGAGATCATCCAATCCATCTTTCTTGTCTGGGAGATAGAAATACATTGAGAATTTACGATTGGTATCATCACTGCCTCGTTGGTAAGGAAGCCTGAGGACCTTGAAACCGTCATAAGCTCTTACGTATTGGTTCTCATAGCTGGACATGAATGGCACAGAGACTGATGTGCCATTGACAAGGTAGAAGTCATTATCTCTTGTATAGTACTTTTCAAATGGTCTTTTCCAAGCTCCCTTGAAAGACAATGCGTTTGCGTAAATCTTGTTGGTTAGGCTTGTCACGGATCCATCAGGAAGAAGATCCTTGATCAGATTATTGGTGTGATGTTCAACCCATGAATTCACCTCCTTACGCACTTCTTCAGCCTATTTAAAAAATAATTCATTCATCACCAAAACAATATCAGCAATTTCATTTTTTTGTCAATATTTAAAAATACTTTTCTAGATACAAATTAATTTGTCAAAAGCAATTTTGTCTAATTTTGAACTTGAAGACATTCTCATCATTGAAATCAAATAGAGGTTTTGAAGCAATACGAAACAAGAACTATTGGGTTCACTATATGACTCGGTGTGTATGTTCTCAATTGAAACCCTAGTTATTTTATATATTTCTGCCTTTCTGCCAAACCCTAGATTTTTTTTTTCTGATATAAAAGAGATATTGAAGTGAAAGTTTACCTCTGATCGGAAATCTACTGGAACATAAACAGCCTTAAAGAAGTTCTCGAAGAGGTCCTTGAACTTGGGATCAGTCGGAAGTGATTTATCAATCCAAAGGCCATTCGCCGCCGTTATCTTTGGGCCGCCGGTGGCGCTTCTGTCGGCATAGACGACGGAGGCTAGTTCTCGGAACACGGTTTTGAGCTCATCAATTGAAGATGATCTTAGGAAGGAGAGGATTTGGCCGGAGACTAAATCACCTCCGGGACCAGCGGCGTGCATCGTGATCGCAGAGTTTATTGACGCCGGTGAGAAGATGACGTTAGAGTCTTTGGGCGCGGAAGATAAGACGTGCCCGGAAAGGATCATGGCAACGTGGGTTTGGTTCTTCATAGCTTCTCTTACATCCATTTTTGATCTATAAGACTATAACGGAAGAGAAAAGATAGAGGACTCAGACATGTAATTTACATGATGTAAACCAGTTAAGGGGTGGATGTGCTTTTTGTATTGAACATATTGATGATATTTTAGGAAATTTCAAATTATTATTAAAATGTAGATTTCTTTATTAATTAGTTGAATGATGGAATCCGGAAAGGTTTAATTTAGATAAACTTCATATTTCAATACACTCACTGGAAAAAAGAGTTAATATTTCTTCTTCTTTTTTTTTTTTTCAAATAGGTAGGTAAAACTAAAAAGAGTCAACAAAAGTAAATTTACGTTGAAATAAATGTAATTATTTTTTATTGTATAAAGATAAATCCCAAAACAAAAAATAGTTAAAATTCTTCTTAATTTTTCCAGTTGGAACAAGAAATTTAGAATATTTTGTGGAATTTGTTTATTTGAAGTTTTTGAGAGATTTGAGGAAAGTTTTAGGATATTGGGTTGATTTGTTCGATTATTTGTTTTAAAATAATAAATAACTGGTGATTTGGTGAGATTCACAATTCTTTTCCTTTTAGAATTAATAATTGAATGTAAATTTTTCTTAGTTATATTATTTTATATGAACATTATATAACTTTTAAAATCCTTTTTAAAATTTTTATTTATCCATTTTTATTTTTATTTAATAAGAGATATAGTTTTCATATTTTCAATCTCTTGACTTTTTAGAAATACTTTTTTGGAATAAATTAAAGGAAAATTTCCTTTTTTTAAGAATTAGTAAATTTCCCTTTGCATGTTTTCAAGAATTAGTAGCTATTAATTAGAATTATAAAATATTTTTTATTTTTATTTAATAAGATATTTATAGTTTTCTTATAATTATCTTCTTTAATTTTTCTTCACCAAAAAAAAGAATCTTCTTTAATTTTTTTAAATAAATAAATTTCCTCTTTTAAAATAAATAAATGAGTTTTTTGTTTCACATGTTGAAAATCTGAGACCGTTAAAATTAACACTGTGGTGAGTTACTAACTTTAATACTTTATATAATAAGATAAAGCAAATAGAGATTTAGCAAAACCAAAAACAAAACTCAAAAATCATATGAAAAACCAAATCTTAAAATCCCAAACTCCTATTTAGGCCGATCTTAAGCAGAAGAAGATAAGGAAGGATCGAAGATTTGACCAGCGAACAAAACAGTTCCGGTTTTGTCTTCTCTAATAAAGAAAAAAAATGGATGATCTGCCACAAAATCTATGGGAGGAGGAGGCCTATAAAGGCTGCAGCCACAAGCACCAACTAGAGCAGTAGCAGCCGCAGCTTCAGTACCTTCTTCATCAATCTCAATCATAGCTTTTTGGTATAATGATACATCAAGCGCAAAGTCATTGAAAACGCTTGAAGCTTCAAAACCGAATTCAATCTTAAACTTTGGAATTCTGAATTCACCAACTTCAACTCTCCAACTCGGAATGTGACTGTCCAAGAATCCATCAGTAGATGTCATTTTCTCCACAAGATTATCCAATCCATCTTTCTCGTCCGGGAGATAGGTACACATTGAGAATTGGCGACTTGTATCATTAACGCCTTGTCGGTATGGTTGTCTAAGGACCTTGAAACCATCGTAAGCCTTAACATATTGACTTTGTGAGCTTTGCATGAATGGCACATGTACTTGTTTGCCATTGACAAGGTAGAAAGGTTTGTGTTTCGTCATTGACTTATAGAATTTGTCTTCCCAGGCTCCTTTGAAGTACAATGCGTTTCCATAAATCCACAAGGTTTCGCTTGTAACGGATCCAGGAGGTAGAAGATCTTTGATGATACCATTGGTGTGACGTAATGCCCAAGAATTCACCTCCTCACGCACTTCTTCAAACTTCAAAACAACAAACCAAAACATTGAATACGATATGTAGTTTCTCTAAGCACTCGTTTCACACAATCTCTTGCCCTAATTTAATCAAAGCAAATTCGAAATCAGAAACTGACCTTGGATCGGAAATCAACTTGAGCGAAAGCAGACTTGTAGAAATTCTCAAAGAGATCTTTCGACTCGGGACTACACGGAAGTGATTGCTCTCTCCACACTCCATTAACCACCGTGATTTTGGGGCCACCTGTTTTGCTTCCGTCGACGAGGACGACGGAAGCTATTTCGCGGAAGATGTCGTTGAGCTCGTCGGTGGAAGAAGACCTAAGGAAGGAGAGGATGCAAGATTTTAGTGCTTCACTGTCGGAGGTAGCAGCGGCCATGGTGAGAACGGAGTTGATAGATGCAGGAGAGAAGACGACGTTAGAGTTTTTGTCTGCGGCAGAGATTACTTCCCCCGCAAGGAAAAGAGCAACGTCGTTTTGCTTCTTCATCGCTTCTTGACATGGACGTTTTGCTTCTTCGTCGTATTGCTTCTTGTCAAGAAGTTCTTGCAAAGAATCCATCTTTTGCTTTTTCTTCGTGTTGAGTGCTAGAGAAGGGCTCTGCGATTTCTGATGTGCTAAGTTTTTGGTTCTTCCTTTTAATTTTTGTTCTGAGCACACAAATATATATATAAAATATAAGATGCCTAGTATCTAATTAAGATAGAACTTGGTGCATCTTCGAATTAGGGGAAAAAAAAAAGTATATACATACCATATAATAATCTGATATCTGTTAGGAGAACTAAACTTTTTTAATCATATATACACTTTTATGATAATCATGATTAGGATCCTTCAGGCTTTATAATGAAATTTTAATTTAAATATCTTATCTTTTATATATAGGAATTTTGTTATTTAATTATAAATAAAATTTAAGTGAAGTTTCTAGAGTATGATTATTCAATATTCATAATAGATATTACAATGATTATGTGTTATGTTTTTGGTAAAAACTTAAAATTAATTAATATTGACTTTAGCACCACCTTATATTGTATCCAATATATAGTTTACTTTAAAATTTAAATAGATTTTAACTAAAATATAATATTAGTTTCTGATATAGCATCTCTTAATTTAAGAATATTTTAATATTTATAGATTTTGTTGTTGTTAATTCTTTACTTATATCCAAATTCTATCTCATATCCAATCCATATTTCTTGTCGGGCAGATAGAAATACATTTTGAGTATTCACGATTGATATCATCATCGCTTTGTCGGTATGGAAGCCTGAGGACCTTGGAACCATTGTAACCCCCAACTTATTGGTCCCATTTGCTTCTCACAAATGTCACAAACACTGACGCACCATCGAGTAGGTGGAACTCTTTCTTTTCTGTATACCACTTATCGAATGGTTCAGCCCAAGCTCCTTTGAAATACAATGCGTTTCCATAAACCTCAATTGTTTCACTGTTTACGGATTCAGCCATTCAGGAGGAAGAAGGTCTTTGATGAGACCCCATCATTGTGTTGGCGGAGTTGATTGATGCCGGAGAGAAGATGAAGTTAGCTAGCTTCTGAAGCTATTACTTTACCCGTAAGGACCAAATCGTCGTTTCGCTTCTTCATTGCTTCTCGCAGAGAGGGACTTGCAATGACTTGTGGTTTGCTGAATTTTTGCGTTCTTCGGTTCGGATCCATCTTTCGGAGAGAAAGATCTGCTGTTTTAGACGATGTGCAAAGTTTTTGTATAGTCATCTTTGGATTCATCCTTGAACGAAAGTAACGTACTATTGCGAATCGTCGAGCTATCATCTTTTTAACTTTTCCGTTTATTTCTTCTGACATGTGTGTGTGTGTATAGTCTATATAGAGAACTTGGGTTTTTAATGCAGGGGATATTACGAGAGTCTAAACAAGTATCAATGGATCTTGTAGAAACTGACCTAGCTTAGAGTTCTCTGTTTCTTAAGAATCAATGGCAAAACAAGTATGTAGTAGGAAATCATAAGTCGTCTAAGCTTGTAAGCGTGAAGAAGAAGTAAAACTCAAATGGAACAGCCACTACATCAGTTTTGTGAATCATTAACCTATCATTCATTGTTAAGTTTCCAAACGAAACACCGTGCCGTTTTTTTCCAAGTGACGAGGAACATTATGATTTTCATTTAAATGTTTTAACAAAAAACGACATAAAGTGTATCTCACAGAGAATAATATCTCAGATTCACAGAGGTCAAAGACACCAAGTGATCCAGAGTAGTCAAGGGAAAAGACAGAAGTACCCCTTGCCAAAGTGATCCAGAGCAGAGGAAGAAGAAGAAGAAGACAGTTTGATAAGTTCAGCTGATCAAGCAAGTGTCTTGAACCAAGAAACATGGAATACACAAAACAGAGTTTATGGGATTTGTCTTCAGCCTTTTCCACCACCCTAAAAGAGAAAACAAAACAATGAGATGACTAAGAAGGCCTGCCCTAATAGAACTCAGTATGTAACTGTATCATTCGATGCTTTAAAGATTCTCACCTTGCGAGGCGGGGTTCCTCGCCTTCCTGCATTTTTGCCAAACCCGAAGTTTCCTTTCTTCTCAGATGCTTTAAGGATCTGAAATGAGCACGTCAAGGAATCATCCACACTCATCATTGCTCCTGCGTTATCAAACTCTCCGCAGTAGTTTGGGGCCGAGAATATCGTTACTAGCTGTCTATTTGCAAAGAATTCATACCCGTCTTCCACAACCTAAAGGGCAAAACAATCAACTTCAATGAGGTTAAAAGAGATAAATCATAAGTATTCGTCCATTATTTGTAGGTCCTATGATGACAAGTAAACAAAAGAGACGTACCACAGATACATGTCTAAAGCAAAATATTACCTGATGAGCTCTACAAATTAAGTCAAGGTCATGCGTTTGAAGAAACTCCTCGACTTTATCAGCCCCAAAAGTGTACGAGACACCCCTGTCATTCTCTCCCCATCCTTCAATGTCTTTGTCAGGATCAGACCACAACAGATCACACAGTAGTCCATGATCAGGAATGTCAGCAGGACGAGGAATGTTCCTGATCTCATCCAAGTGCTTCAACTCAGGCGATAGCCCACCATGCATACAGAGGATCTTTTCATCAATAAGAGCAGCAACAGGTAGACAATTAAAGCAGTCAGTAAATATCTTCCACACTCGAACGCTATATCTCTTCTTGCACTCGTCATAGAATCCGTATATACGGTTTATAGAAGCACACTCATGGTTCCCACGTAGAAGAAAGAAATTCTCTTTGTATTTGATCTTGTAGGCAAGAAGAAGGCATATGGTCTCTACACTCTGCTTTCCACGATCTACATAATCCCCAAGAAACAAATAGTTTGCAGCTGGTGGGTAGCCACCATACTCGAACAATCTCAAAAGATCTGAGAACTGACCATGAGTATCTCCTATTAAAAACATGAAACCAACCCCCATTATAGAAGTGCTATTTCACTAGAAACACAAGCCACACAAGCATATGCTACTACTGGTTGCTATAAAATGAAGCAGAACAAACTTATGTATTAGTAAACACATTAGCAACTTTCTGATACCATTATACATCAAAATGATACACAAGATGCACAGAACAATACACTATCAGCTCTGAATCTCTGATATGGAGACAAATGATCATTTCTAACTTCTTTTAGTATCTCACTAATGATAACTGATCAAGTAAACAACAGATTCATATGCAATTCTACAAATATCATTCATACGAATTTATCTAAATTTAAACAACTCTGGTTAGCTAATCAATCTCTAGTTCTATGGATAATCAAACATAATCTACGCAAATCCTCGTAGAAAAGAAAATTTGAAGAGGAGAGAACAAAATTGATGAATGAATACCACAAATCTTAATAGGAGCCTCGAGTTCAAGAAGATTAGGTTGAGTGAGAAAGATCTGCTTAGCGGTAGAACAAAGATGTTTAATCTCAGCCTCCGTCAACTGAACCTGCTTCGTCGTCTTCCCGTTTTTCGCTCCTAGTAACCTCTTTATAACATCATCCACCACACTATCTTCCATCAAAATCAATCAATCACTACGAAACCTAACAAAAACCTCTCGAATTCGGTACACCGGAGCGATGAGATAAGAGTTTTTTTCGTCTTCGACCTCCAGTTTCGAAACGCCGTTTCCGATCAAGATGGTTCAAAATCACTTTCCTCTTCGTAGAGAATCAATAGAGAGAGAAGAGAGGTTTTGTGGTATGTGAAGGTATGAGAAGAAGAAGACGGAGGAGCCCTAGACAGAGAGAATCGGCTAGAGAACGGGGAAGGAGAAAAAAGGAAAGCACACGTGCGGCTCGTGTGAACCGGAAGGGACGGCTTTGTCTTTTGACCAAATTTATTTTTTCTATTATTTTAAAAACTAAAGATGGGGATACTCTTACATTTTTTTTATTAATTATTTTTGTCAAAATGCGGCTTGAATATTACATAAAGAAAATATTTCTATACTATTTTCATATTTTGAAGTCCGAATAATTTGATCAAAATCGATGCTTCATTTTTGTGGAATCTTGCTTAGACTAGTCATCAAATATGTCTCTTCAACGTGTCCAGAAGTATATTTATATTATGATTTTTCTCTTCTTCTTCTTTTTTTCTTCTTGCCAATACCTGAGAATATTGTGTAATTAAGTTGTTTAGATAATTTATGAAAACGTAACGAAGACTCTGCCAACGCTTATCCATCCACATGACATAGCCAAATTCCACACATGCATGAATATTGTAATAAGTTGAAGCAATATAGATCCAAGTCCTATTGGCCCATATGATTGTTTTTCTTCTTTCAGGCCCAATTGCTAATCCAATATAAAACAATAAGGCTTTATACGTTTAAGACAAAACTGGATTATTGTTATTTTATTCCATTTTGTTAACAAAAAAACTTCTAAGTGTTTAGATTCATAATTGTTTTGGTTTAGGATCAACTGTTGGTAAGACATGTTTTTTAGATAAAGAAAGTTTTTAGAAAATTTATTATTTTGAGTAATACATATTATTTTTAAGAAACTTTACTATTAAATTTCCATAATTTAAAATGATCTGAAACTAATTATGCTTTTAAAATTAAACGTCTTTTTAATTTTTCTCGTCTAAATGATTCATCCATGATAGGTATAGTTATATTTAATAAGAAAATTTGTTTTTTCCAAAAATAAAATTGACGGGTACATAAAATTAACGTCTTTTTAATTTTTCTCGTCTAAATGATTTATCTATGATATGTATAGTTATATTTAATAAAAAAAAATTTTTTTCTAAAAATAAAACTGGCGGATACATAAAAACTCTAAAACCAAAAATTAAAAAGCGGATATAAAGAAAGAAGAACCTTAAAGCACACGGAATATATAAATACCACATTCAAAAGCAACATAGCCGAAAACTCTTTGACAAAACAGTTTGATGTATTGAGAAAGATTACAAAGATGATCTTCCAAGAGGACCCAACATTAGATTGCCTCAATAGTTTTAAACAAATACTAAACCACGCTTACACAACCATAATCTCAACAAAAACGAACACAAATAAACAAAAGAAATAGAGCACATATCCAAACAATCACTACCTGTAAAAACTAACTTTAAATACAAAAGCAATCCCTTCAATATTGTAAAGTTCATGTTTTATTCTTTTTTGTCAATGTAACTTCATTGACTTGTTCAAGAAGACCTTGAACCGAAATAGTTAAATCAAAAATCTGTTAACGGAACCAACACAATCTAACGGCGTTAACATTCAGATAAGGGATAATTTCGTCAAAATCAAAAACACCCTCCGCTCCAAGCAAACACCTGAGAATCCACCAGTGGCATATTTGGAAACTCATATCAAACCACATGAACCAAGTGAAATCTTCACTTGAATACGTGTCACTCTATTAACCAACAAGATCATAAAAACCCCGTCATCAGTCAACATCCAACGGTTCTAAATCACTCCGTTTCGCAATAATGTAGTAGCCACGTCAGAGTTACCAGTACAGACGAGCTCACCGGAACAATCTCACCGTCGACGGCTTATCTAAAACAAGGCCAAAGTTAATTTCCCGAAAACTATAAATACTCATCTTTTTTTTCTCCTCTTTCATTTTCTTGCCCTAGATTAAAATCCCTCGATTCACGCAGCCGCACCATTGCGTTTCTTCATCGAGGAAAAAAAAACCAAATCAATCTCACTCTTGTAGCTCACTATTCTCCAGAAATTTCTAAGATTTAGCTTTCTCTAAAGCTCGATCGAACTATCTGGGTTTTGGTTTAAAAGGAGATGATGAGTTCGTATCGCAGCTTACACGGCTGCGATGTTTTCGATTTGGGTTTGTGATGGATGGTTTGAAGATTTCTTGTCCTGTGGATGTTTCGTTGCCGGCTAAGCTTATGGGATCTGAAGGGTGTGGTGGTGGAGTTAGGGTTTCGTCGAATAAAGCAGATAACAACTGTGACAAGGCTCGTGTCTCGATTGGTGTTAATTCTTCAATTGAGCGTTGTAGTAGTGCTTCAATCAACAAGAAAGGTTAGCTAATTTCTCTTCACTTTGACTTCAAATTTCATTTGGGGATTTTGAAATTATTCTTCTTTACACTGAGTACAGTTTATAGTTGTAGATCCAAATTTGTGTTTTTGTTCTTGGTAAATTTGCAAACTTTTTCAAGTTTGGTTGGATGGGTTTTGATTTAGTCTTGTTCTTGATTTAGGAGCAGGAAGTAGCAGTGGAGCGTCTGATTCATCGTTATGGCGCAAGTTAATGCATTCACATGACTTTGTACATGATAGGCTTACTAAACTTCGGGTTGACAATTCATCTGAGCCTCAAAATGGTTATTCACCGATTGCTAGTCCAGAAAGTGCGGAGTCTCCTAGGAAAAGAGGAAAACTTTCTAGAAGTAGTAGTGGTAATGGCACTCCGAGAAGGACGAAATTGATCCTTTTAGATGAAACGGTGAGGACACAGAGAGATAACGACACCAAGGAGATATGTGGACAAGGATCTACTAGTTGCTTAGGTAACTCTCATGTGATTTCTTTGTCTGAAATTATGCATTCATTTAGTCAGTAGCATATATTTTAAAAGAATATGTAATATGTTGGTGAAAGTTTAATGTTTCACACTCTGAAAAAGTGCCTGTGTATCATTTTGCCTTGTGAGGTTACTTATTACCTTCTGTTGAATGCTAAACAGATAAACCGTTTGTGGTGAAGCAACGGAGCAGTTATAACGGCAAGCGAGGTGATAAGAGGATTTCCAAAGTTCCGGTGAGAACTTTATCAACCATCAATTCAGCGACTGGCGAGAATGCATTTTTCGGTATGTGATTGCTTCTGAATTAGCCTTGTCCTGTGGTATCCAATAGTGTACTCTAATTCAACAGTTGACTCCTCAACCTGGTCGATTTACTTTGGCTAGTTATTATATTTTCTTTTATACTTTCAGTTCTATAGATTGCTTCGTCTGAACTTTGAAGTGATTTACAAGTGAAATCTGTTCTGAGGTAGCTTTAGAGGTCCCCTCGGTCACTTGTTATGATTTTTAGTTTATTTTGAATCCTCCCTGACATCACATTGAAAAGGTTTCATTGGCTGACATATTCTTTGCATCGCTAAGGTACCAAAGGGACAATGTAAGAGTTATAGCACCAGTGCATTTCACTACTATCTCATTAAAATGCGACCTTGTTGACATGACAAGGTCTCGTCAGTATATTCTCCTCACGTGAAATGGTCTGATCTTTTTCTAGTGTTGTGTTTACCTCTTAATTTTCCTTACCTTACATGCAGGTGCCTATGGCCTGAAGCCTGCAATAAATGATGTTACCAAACTCGTTGAAGATTTTTCATTGAAAAGTCTTCTTGAAGGCTCTTATGAGTGTCCTTCTTTGGGCAAAGACAAGATGAAGAAATCGGAGAATACTAACAACACTTTATTGAGTGTAGTCAAAAATGTTTGGTCCATTCTACCAACAAAGAGGCCTGTTCAATCACAAAGCTCTACTGAATTAGACACTTGTCTCAGCAGAACTCTGGGTTCACCGCCTAGCTCTATCTCTGCTACACTACCAAATAGTGAAAACATCGATAAAGTAAATGCCCTGGATGGAGATCTATCGTCATCGTCCAAGGTAGATTTCTTAATCTAACATTTAGAAGTTTCATATATATATATTCTGATTTGACCTGTAAGCAAGTATACATGACTTTAAATAGGTTTGTTGCTTTAACTGAAAATTGATACACTCATTGACTTCTCAGGATCATTGCATCAACTCTGAAATTCCTTCCACTCCACTTAGTTTTCCATTATGCGACGCTGGCGATGTATTGAAAAGATTAGGCCTTCCTCCGTCGAAAGATTTAGACTCTCTGCTCCAAGATGCATCAAAACCTTCTCATAACTCTAAGAACAATTTGGACCAGCAGCGTTCAGCTAAACCTCCTCATAGTGGATTGCCTCATTTCCCTTGGTCGCAGCCCTTTAATGGGAGCTCTAGAACCAACTCAGAAGCAGCAAAGCTTGTGACCTGCAAGACACTTTGTCAAGGACGATGGCTAAGAATAGCCGACACTTCTATGAGTTCTCCAGAGGGTATAACCGATAATTTCGCAAATCTGGAATCACTCACTTTCAACCAAAACTTAGTCCCTCCACTACTGAAACAGACTATTACTGGAGTTAAGACCTCTCAAACAAAATTCGCTAACACCATTTCATGCCAGTGCGCAGAAGCATCTGTTTCTACCCTTCAAAATTCTTTCTTTGTTCCCAAAGGTAAGGATCCGTTACCCTCTTTATACTACTCCTAACGAAAACTATATAACAGCAATTTATCTCTCATCAAATGCAGAACCAGAGGGATCCCCAGATGTTGAAGATGATGGTATGTTTTCACAAATACTATTACTGAATATCTCTTTGCCTCAAATTTTATTGAAAATCCTCTTCTGATGATGATGATATGTTGTGTACAGCTCTTTCATGTCCACAGCTTTTAGAAGCTGCACGAACGCTCTGTGACATTGCAGTCCAGTCCGCAAACCACGACAACCCAAACGGAATCCTCAGATGGCCAAAGAAGCTCTCTCAGAAATCCATGAAAGCCCGCAAATCCAAACTAATCGAAAAGCCTCTGGAAAGGCACAGGACAACGGTTTCATCCATAGATCTTAACTCAAGCAACAACAACAATAACAAGAACCACGTGAGAAAAGATTCAGCAGCAGAGCATAATCACCACCATCATCATCATCATCCTAAGCCTTCAAAGAGACTGAAACTATCAACAATGGAGAACAAGAAGAGATCATTCCCGAGCTCATCATCCCCAATAGAATCAGATAGAAAACATTCATCTTCAAGCAAGTTCAAGAATCACTCCCGTATGATGTTGCCGCCTCCACCACCAACGAGAACACTCCAAAAGTCATCCACATATCCTCAGAAAGCTCGGAAATTTCCATGAACCGGTTGAAAATAAGAGTGGTGGATCCATATAAACCAATCTTGATTACTCAAAAGAAACCGGTTTGGTTTTACAAGGGGACATAACGGCGTCGTAGGAGTCGTCTGTAAATACGAATGGTGTCACGGTGTAAGGTAAGTTCTTCTCTATGTGGACAGTGTTTAGGTGCAGAAGACTATATATATTGTATTGCCTTCAATGTTGTAACATTTTTTTTTTTCAGTTGTAGTTGTAGCCACACAGTTCTTTTTAAGGTCTGTTGTGTTTAAAGATTTTTAATTCTACGAGGTCAATGATAAAATTCTCAACTTGAGTGTCGTTTGTATATTTTGGGTGGGAAAGGTTCGAACTCTCGACCCCAATCCGCTTCTTCTCTGCTCTTTGGCTGCTGCTAAATGCCCTGACCGTCTGCTTCGAAGTTAATTGCTAGGCATAACAAACAAGAAAATTTTTGTGTTTGTTGAGGACGTAAAATGCACGTACCACACATGTGTAATGTACTAATGTGGTTGTATATGAAAATAATTATTATAACCTAAGATAATATATTAAATTTGGAAAGCCATCATGAAGTCGGTTCTAATTCAAACTTACTTAATCGTTTATGTATGTGGTGTCACACCGATCACGATCGGTTAGTTTGTGTTTCTCAAGTGTTCTATTATTATATACTTTTCAAAAGATTTGTTAAATTTATTGTTTGTTTAATTGGTTACTTTTGAGTTTTTCGCAAAGGAACAGCGGAGATTAATATATGAGTTCTATAGCCAACATAAATTTAATCAACCAAATTTTACCAACCTTTTTTCTTTTAAAATGTATTCTCCTATCAAATAGTACACGAGATAAACAATTCTAATCTATTTAAAGAAAAAAATGATATTTAAAACCTTATACCTAATGAAAACACTTTGAACACATGATAAATCATTAATAATAATTTTGTTCTAACTTAATTCCATTTATTGCTTTATTTATTTTTCTATATTTTGCTGTGAAATTAGGATAATTTTTGTTGATGTAAAGTTACTACAAAAAAATCTTGTTTGTATATCACTACTAGAGTTTGAGAATGTTAGTTAACAACCAAAGAAAAATGGTTGTCTTAAAGGGACAATTGTTGTATTTTCACTCTAATGAAGGAGTTAGGATGGTAAAGAGAACATGACAATTCAAAGTCAACTAAGTAACTACAATAAATAATTTCATAGATGACATAGTTTCTCTCCCATGTACAAGAAGTGGTTGTTTCATTGACTTGGAAGATATATGGTGGGCCCATTTCACGCACTATATTGGGCCTCAATCGCGTTATTTTTCTTCTAGAAGCCCAAAAGTTTTTGTGTACTATACATGCATGAACGTCAAAAATTATTACTATTAGTTCAACGAATTTATACTATGGTCTATGGACTTGGTGACAAAAGTAAACTATGAAATACTAGACAATTATTCGTAATTGTTTTTATCCGCTTGACTTTGAATATTTCCCATATATGATAAATTTTCATTAACTTGAGTGAATAACCAAAATCTAACTAATATATAATTATCGGCAAGATATCAGATTTTTATGTGTAGGAAAACCAAAGAAGAAGAAAACGAACAAACCAAAAGTTAAGACTTTTCTTTACTGTTCGGTACGGTATGCTTCAAGTTTTAATCATCCTACATATATTTAAGATGTGTGTAGTCGTCGAGTAGTAACACTTATCATATTTTCTAATGAATCTAAACTATGAAACTATTTTGACAAAGAATCCTAATAAAAATCGAACCTAATCAAGAAGAAAACGAATTTGCTATATCATAAAAAAATTACCACTAGGCCACTACTTTCTAAACTTAAAGTTAATCCATCATATTTCCAAATCGTTTGGTAATCAATGGATCGGATAAATGAACTGATTAGTGATTACGTACTATATAATTAACAGTCATGAAAAGCAAACCGCAAACGATACGTCAAATTTTAAAACTTGAAAAGTCAAGCAGTGGGTTAACTTTCTTTAGATTTATGAAACAATGTTCTATATTCTAAATAGTTTCTTACAGTAAAATTCAAATCTATATATACACAAATAGAAAAATGATTGGTTTTTGTAACTTGGGTTGGTAGAATATTCATATCACATTTGACATTTCTATTCTTCAAGAATAACTTATGGGAGAAGTTACTTTCGTTCGAAAACTATAAAAGTTGCAGAAGATAGTGAAGATAGTTGCAGAATTGTATTATATATGTTATACCCAGTTATGTGTGCATGTGTGTACATATATATATGTGTACACTAATACACACGTTTTTCTATGAAATACGAGTTTGTTCAAAAACATCTGACTTTTGTTCATTCATATAAAATGTTAAACGAACTTTTCCTACTTTTTAGTGAATATATTTCGTCAAATTGAAATTGATGCCAAAATTAGGTATAACGTGAAAAACGTATATGTTTTTTAAAAATGAGATTAGTTACGTTTGAAAATCAAATCTTTTCACATTTCACTTTCATACTTGGAGTTTTTGTTTTGTTTTATAACTTGTGTATTTACTACTACAACTGTTTGCACAACATAACATTGAATTGAAATCTTTATATATTAAAATGAAAACACTCAACCCCTTAAAATAGAAATGGTTCACATTCGAGTTTGGTTATTATTTTCTGATAACTGAATTAGATGCCGAACCAAAACCATACAAATTTCCGAGAGATGTAGAATGATGGGCATTTTAATCGTACCAAACAGAACCGAACCAAACCAAACAACCGAACCGTAGTGACGTAGTCTACATCTAACCCATTTGGTTAAACTTTTTTCAACCCTAATGGTTCGGTTTGAACCATTAACCCTAACTGTTTTTTAATTTATAATTAATTTCGTTAGGTAGATAATATTACATGCTTGATTTTGGTTATTTATCAAAACTAAGTTTACTTAGTTCTTTCAATCCTTAAATCTCTAATTCTAAGCTACAATTTTATAAGGTATGGAAAAAACTATTCATATCTCATTTCTATTCCGTTACTTTTCAAAAATTTCAAGTTTTTTTTGACTAAGAAAAGATTTTATAAAAAAAATATGGCTAATAACCACAACGTTTTTCTTGAGTATTATTATTAATAGACTAAACAAATACAAATAAAGTTTACCCCACTCGAATATAAATATTTTTGAGGAAATGTATCTACTATCTTCTTAAACAACGTCGTGTCATTACTCAAAAGTGTCCAACGGGCAATACAAGATTATGATGGACGACCCATGATTAAACATGTTCGATCTAATCTAAAATCTTTTTAGTCTATATTAGTGAAGCACTGAAAACAAAATGTTGTTATCAAATTTGATTTGTTCTTGTTAACAATAAATTCTTTTCAAAAGTGAGCAAAATATTTGTAGTCGTGGACTTAACAACAATACATCAATCGCTAATAAAACACTGGCTTCCACAAATGATGTATAAAAACTATATTCAAAGTCGTCGTCCTTGTTTTTTCTCTCATCAGTTCACAAACAAGCTCAACTTTGGATAAAACGCGTCGGACGTACGAAAAAAAGAAGACTTGCAGAGAAACAACAGTCACACACACAATCACCTCAGATTTAAAAATATTCCTTTGGTATTACTTGAACTAACGTCATCCGAGTTGTTTCTATATATATGTACATATATTCTTTACATGTTATTTATAGCTAATTGGAAGTTTTTAGTGCTTATTGCTAGCTACTAATTAATAACGAGTTTAATTCTAATGAAAATTGGACACAAAATCTGATACTAAGTTGCCTATATAAGATTAGAAATTTAAACTAATAACAGTTACATATATACAAAATCGTGTTGTACCTCATATAATTATGGTGCATTTGAATAAGATATCTATTGAAAAATATATAATGAAAAATTAAATTGGTACTCTAATCAAAAAAAAAAAAAATCTTTAACACA
>Ga0041059_1001324_pt1 | contig 19781 bp, 23 predicted proteins | sample AraColnosormetaG_FD_56232 | JGI IMG/M metagenome (GOLD analysis project Ga0041059, IMG submission 56232) | Arabidopsis roots microbial communities from North Carolina, USA - Col MF nosort | ecosystem: Host-associated > Plants > Roots > Unclassified | place: USA: North Carolina | collected... | reverse complement strand
TTTTTTTTTCGCCATTTTTTTTTTTTCATTATAATGATATCATAATGATAAAGAAACAAAAAAAGAGAGAAAAATATCATAGTGGTCCTCACAAACATGGATTAGCCTAATCCAAATGTTGATTAGGGTAAATAACTAACACTACTCACGTAAGTGTTAGGGATTAGCAAATGAAGGAGGTACGGAACATTGTAACTCCTTGGGAACTGTTACGGTCAGGGTCCCTGTCCCTCACTTAGCCGTCGAAGTAAATGCCATGCCTTTGACACGTGCTCGCTGGTCTCTCAAAGTCTCTGTATAGAAGTTTTTTCCAATAATTGTGTTTAAAATTGAGTTTTATAAATCTTTTTCTTATTATAAATCTTTTTCTTATTATTTCAATTTTGCGACTAACATCTTAGAATATTTTTCATAAAAGGGTTATCAATTTAGTTTAAATTAATTTTTCTGTAAATTTACATTTTAGAATCAGTTTAAAATGAATTTTCTGTAAATGTACATTTAAACTATACTATTTGAGGTGTGTTGTTAATGTCGTTATGTCCCCCTATAATCATTAAAACACGCTTAGAAGCTAACTAAAGCATGAAATCTATAAGATAATATCTTATTTAAGTGAAGTATGAGAAATGAGATTAAATCATTTTATTTATCACATCATGTTTCTACTGTCTAGTCTACTAAACTAGGATAAAATTATTTCACCGTCATTGTTGCTAGTTTCGAAAGTGGCTTTATATTTGCTATGCTTACGGATTCTTTTGGTTTTGGCTGGCTTGGCTAAATTTTAATTCTATTATTCACATGATCAAGAAATTGAACCAAAATTAATATCACTACTTACCAATTTGGTATGAGTTTTTTTTTTCCGACCAATGTTGTCCGCAACTGTTAAAATATACAGTACATCTACATCATACATGTTTCTGTCATGTGGTAGTTCGATTTGTAGAATGGACCAACAAACTACTCTCACGTGTTACCATACAGATATTATATCACGTTCTACCATACAATCTTAACACATATAGATATAGTCTCAAGATTGAAAATGAACATCGTAAAGATTACTCAACTTCAGCAGCTCTTTAAAGTTTTGTATTACCAACAAAAAATTTCCAATACAAATACTGGTGGAAAAATATTCTCCCGAATTTTGCTTTTTCCCTTCTACTTTGCTCTTTTTTTTATTTTTCATTGTTCTTACATCATTTAGCCGTCACACCCAATTGATAAAAAGAAAAAGAAATGAGTATATGGATTCCTAGGTATAATGATGTCTGGATTATCTGTTACAAGTTTTACACCAAGAATATTAATGATGATATCAGCATATTGGAAGAAGATGAAGCACTCATTGATTCCACCGGTGGATGAGTTTCTCTCAAGAAACCGTAATCCTTTTGCTTTGCACCCAAGTCATATTCTTTTCGATTATCTTAATTAGCGTTAGTTCTATCTTGCATTATGTTGGCTCCTATGTCGTCTTTTGAAGAAGAGAGGTAGACCCTATTTTGCTAAACTTATGTACTGTATAACATAATAATACTATTTTGCCCAAAAAAGAAGAAGTTATGAGCATGACTTTATATGAATACATCATTAATATTCTACCGGAACGACATATAGTAGCTAGATTTCTACGGAATTTCTTCAGTTTGCGAGTTCTATATAATACAATACTTATCATATAAAGTTGTATGTTTTAATATTAATATTATTGGTGAATGTGGTTAGAAGTTCTTGTCCAAGTTATTTAGACCTTAAATATTACTTCCATGTGTTATATTTTACATGTTATCTCTTGAATTTGGTCTTCTTTTATGTATCAATTAAGTTGAGATGAATATGTATAGATCTTTTACTTTCCCGGATTCGGATAACGGAAAAATTTATAAGAGTCATGCATGCACGTATATTGATACTTAAGATATTACTTGCTCTTGTAAGAGTATGTATCCTAATTCCCGAATATATAATCCGTTTATATCTCTATTAAACGAAGAAAAACATTTCAAGTAACAATGAGATTCACATTATATCAGTTTTCTTATTTTCAATTCACCTTGCCTCCAGCACCGTGATGGTAATACTCGCCGATACATTTTCCGGCTCCTGTGGCTCAACCTTCATTTCTGGAAAGCTTCTCCGGGGACCATCATAGAAAGCAGGCTCTTTAGGCAAAGAAAGAGCATTATTTCCTTCGCCATATATCATGGACACAACGTCTAACATACTTGGTCTATCTTCCGCGTTTTCTTGTACACACAATAGAGCAACTTGAACGCATCTCAACACTTGAGGGTAATCAAGCGCAGAATCTCTCAAAGACAGATCTATCACCTCACGAATTTTGTTCTCTTTAAACAGATTCCACACCTGAGAAAACAGAGTTTCAGCGACTAGTCGACTACGCAAGCAAGAAAGATGAGAATGTTAACAAATAAGAGAAGAAAGTTTTGCTTTTACATGAACTATGAGATTCAAAGGTCCTTCTAAGTCATGGTGAAAGCTATTGTTCTTCCTCCCACAAATGATTTCGAGCATTAGAACCCCAAAGCTGAACACATCTGATTTCGCCGAGAATAGTCCTTCTCTAAAATACTCCGGCGACATATAGCCACTACACAAGAGAGCCTATTAAAATGTGATCAAAGAATCTTCTCCTTGTTTCTAGTCACTCTTAACTTACAATGTGCCAGCAACTCTTTTGGTGTTGGCTCTTGTTTCTTCCGCTCCAAATATCCGAGCCAATCCAAAATCCGATATTTTCGGATTCATATCCTCGTCTAGCAAAATATTACTAGCTTTGATGTCTCTATGTATCACTTTCAATCTTGAGTACTTGTGAAGGTACAAAAGCCCTTGAATGATTCCTTCCATGATCCTGAACCGCAACGTCCAATCCAAAACGTTTTTCCTCAAGGGATCTGCACATATTTGTTGACATTTTTTCAGATGTAATCTCGAAAGATTCTTAGCCTTTTAATAACCAAAATCTCACCAAAGAGGAAGTAGTCAAGGCTCTTGTTCTGCATGTATTCATAAATCAGCATTTTCTCATCTTTTTCGATGCAACATCCTAAAACCTGAACAAGATTTGTATGCTGAAGCTTTGCAATAAGTATAGCTTCGTTTTTAAACTCCACTAATCCTTGGCCAGATGCTAAAGATAGTCTCTTGATAGCCACTTCTTCCCCATTTAATAACTTTCCCTTCAAGAAAGTAGCAGAAACATAAAAATCTGCTTTAAGTTAATCTAAAAAACATGAAGACTCTGGACTACCTTATATACAGGACCAAAACCTCCTTCACCGAGCTTGTTTTCATCGGAGAAGTCATCTGTTGCCGATACTACACTTTCAAAGCTAAAAATCTGAAGCTCGTTATTACTCTTCCTTTCATTTCTCTTGTGTATGCAGCTCCTATCAATTCCCAATTCACGTAGTAGCATTTCTTGGTCTATTGTTGAACCAAACCTTAGTGATAAAATTCTCCTCCGTATGAAACCAATCACTAACATATTAATAGCAAATATTACATTAATAGACATGCTTTTACAAATATTATTCAGCTAAATCTCAGGTACGTACGTACCTTGAGGAGTGAGCTCTCTCCATAGAAAGTAGTATATTCCACGAAATAAAACACGTCCTGGATCATAAAAAGAAAGAAAGAGGGTGAACTTGTTAGTAAGAAAACCATTGAGACTAAAACTGTTTTGTGAGTAATTCTGATACAATTTCTACCTTTTACATTAAATTTCCTCAACACGAGATAGATTATAAACCAAATTATAGGTGTCATGAGGAACAGTGTTGCCACAACAATATGCCAAGCTGCCACTTTTTTGTTCTCTTGACCTACAACATATTCAATATTCCAGAAAACTTAATGTCCAATAGATTTGCTGCAGTTACTAAAGCGACACTGACAAAAAAAACAGAGAATATATTTCCACAAGTTATATACCATTTCCACGGATATATATAGTTCTAGGACTATGAGAAGCCGACCCTTTGTTGGTAGGATAAGTATTCCAGATTTCGCAACCCGTACCATCCGGCTCGGTTGAAGCATAGGCAAGACAAGAAGAGTTTTGCAAACATATAGCACTGCAATCAACTGAACTAAACGTTCCACTAAGTACAAAACCATTGCTTGCGGAAGAAGATACTGTCACTCTGAAAGAAGTGAACCCATATGGCTCATCCCGGACTACGTAACCTGCAGCCAAACAATTCCGGTTCCTATAATTTTGCCTGTTACGTTGCCGATGCATTTGCTCTCTACGCAAAATGCCTTGTTCGTCTATCATTATGGTTGGAAAAAATGTTCTGGCATCGTCCTGATCACCTGAATACATAAAATATTGTCCACTCTTGGTTGAAACGAAGGAAAAGAGGAAACCGCATTCGTTTAACTCCTCTTCGGAGAACCGACCTTTATTCCAAAGCCCGCTACTCCAATACATGTTTCCACGCCACAAGATGGTCAATACGTTTGTGATATTAGTATCCATCCCAAAGACAAAAGATCCAGAAGCAGGTAAAGTATCACCTAACCATGATGTAAGTTCCCATCTCTTCCTGGTCTTGCCATCGAAACCTAGTTTCATCCCAGGAAGAAGAGTATCTGTTGGATAATCGAAACTTTGCCACAAAACCCGCTTCATCGATCCATCAGCATCCATCTCTTGGAGCTGAAGATTTCCAGAATCCAAAAGCTGAAGGGTTGTGTTTCTTGTGGTTTCTATAGAGCTTAGCTCAAGCATGGTTGATGCTCCTCTTAAAATCTTCAATCTGCCAAGAGAATCCACTGTGAGGCTTCCAGAGCGGTCTGAGATTGGATTGTTACGGTTAGCAATCCAGACAGGTCTGTCCTGGCTATCAGTATTAAGATAAAGATTGTTGAACCAAATTCCAAGATACAAGTTTTCTGAATTCTTAAAGTTGAAAAACTTGAGTTTGAAGATTTTAAAAGCAGAAACGAGCTCTTGCCCATCTTTCAAGAACTGACCCTGATGTAGCGTATCTGTTTCACTGCATGATTTTCCTAACAAGAGAGATAAAGTAAGAAGAGAGACAAAGATGCCATTTGAACACATAGTTTCAGAAAGATGGATGATTTGGCAAATAGATTTCTTTCTAAAGTGGTTTTTTAAAGATATATCTTGTTTGTGATCAAAGTCATATCAGAAGTTCCAAGTCTACTACGCTGGGAGACAAAATTGAAGTCTTGGCCGTTGAAGTTTCTAAGCAACAGCTGTTATCACAACTAATTAGCAAGAAAGTGACCACAAAATTGAAGTTGACTCTTATTACCTAAAACAAGACACATACATAACAGAACCAGACGCCATGCTCTTGAGCAATTGTTTTTGTTTTTAACGAACATCTCACGCCTGTTGGGAGAATACAACACCCAATAAGGATTTAAAAGGGGGAGACTACTTACCTGAGAAATAAAAAGCCAATTGCTACCAAGAGAGGAGAAACAGAGTTATATCATTTCTTCATAAAAAGACAAAAAAGTATTTCATCATGGTTCATAAAACCCCAAATCTTATTGGTAAAGAAAAATAAATAATTTATAATCATTTTGTTGAAAGAAAAAAACCCAAAAAAAAAAAAGAAATAAGAAATCCAAAAGCTTCTTGTATTGATTGAACGGAAAATGTTGTTAGAGTACATAATAATAACCCTGTTTTACTTGGTAAGGAGACCATTTTATTGGTTTCAATGGTAGAAAAGAATACAAGAATCAGACTTAGCTTGTAACATATAACTGGTTAGAAATAAAGACTCAAGTAAGGTATATCATCCGTGGAATTGTTGACCTTCGAATCTTGGGTTACAAGCAAACGTAACAATCGTTGAAGCTATCGATGGAAGATAAAGACTTCCTCGAATCCATTCTCTAGCTTATTAGGTCTTCTCTACAATCCACAACAACTTGAGAAAGACGACTATGTATGAAGTACCTCGAAAGAAAGTGAAGGAATAATGAGAAATGAGAGAAAATTGGTAACTCAAGAGTGTGATAAACTGCTCATATTGTTTCTCTACTATGTGTGGGTTCCGTGGAGAAGGAGAAGAATATACGACATAGTTTTGATAAACCAATTTAAAAGTTTTAATGATTTTACTATTACAGTATTAGATGTTTTCGAAGCTAGAAGATTTTCTCTCTTTTTCTTTTTTTTTGGCAAGAATTTAGGTAACAAATATAACAACTCAAAAACAATATTTTTATATTTAAGTCTGATATAAAATAAATAAATGATAATAATTTTCAAATTATAAATTTAAAAATCTAATAAATTATAAATACAAAATGATAATTAAAAAGACGCTAAAAACTTCAATCCGCCTGGGTGGATGGGAAGAAGCAAATCTTTGAGTGAGTTTTTAATTCAAGAATAATTAAAATACTCCATTTGGTGATTTGGTGGACCGTTAGAAATTAAAAGCAAAATGCAAAAATATTCAAGTGGGATAACATAATTTAACTGACAATTTGTTCATGTTTCCACTAACTTTTCTGATGGAAAAAAACGCACTATTTGCAACTATAACGCACTAATCTCTTAAAAAAAAAGGTTAACCATAAACTCTAAACTCTTCCAAAAAAGCTTAAATACTCCTAACTAACCAAATTAATCTTTTAAACAAAAGTCAAAAAGTTACAAATTATATGAAAACTCACGTCAACCCCAGTTACAATATTGTCTCTGGAAAACTTCCTAAAACTAGTACATTAAATAAATATTTATAGAAAGAACCGTTCATTAGTTTTAAATTAGAATACTAATTAACATCACAGTAATGCCGTTCTTAACTTAATAATTTTTAAAACAGAACACACAGATTCTTAAGTACTTCCTCCTCCACTCGAATATCTTTTTATTCTCTCTCTCTCTCTCTCACATTTAACCCCAAAATCATGGATCGCCTTACCAAGAACAAAACCCTAATTCATCATCACTTGTCTGATTCTTCTCTATTGGTTTATCTTTTATGAACCTTCCTCCTTGGCCGGTCTCTCAATATCCCCGGTATGTAAATGTTTGACCTCTATCTTATCTCTTCTGTTCTGTTCTTTGTTTTGTCTTTGTTTGTCCATTTTTGGTTGTTACTGGTTCCACACGTGTTCTCCGCAGCTTTATTTTTAGTGCTCTCTTTTATTTTTAATGTAATTCGCAATTTTTTCTATTAATCGTAGAATTTCCCGGTTTTTGTGGATGTGTTTCAGTTCCGTTATTGCAATTTTTCCAGGATTTGCTGTTTGAATAAAAAATTCTGTTTTTTTTTTCTTTCTCTTTTCTGGGTTAAGATCTTTTTCTCATAGCAAAGGTAATTTCTGTGATTGTAGCATGATTCATTGTTTGTTTTAATAATTTCTCTGAATTCATGTATTGATTCCTTTGTTTCTGGGAGATTTTTGTAGTTTTAGAGTTGTTTTGGTGAGGTTTGATCATGGATGTGACCGAGCTTGAAGAGAATCTATTCGCGGCTAGCGATGCCAAGGTTCGGTTTTTAAATTGAAATGTTCGAATTCGGATTGTAATTGTTGGAATCTGATTAAATTTGCATCTCTGATTATTGCAAACAAATTTTCTATTAGAAATAGTAATTGGGTTATCTTAAAGGACATATTTTTTATTATCATTTGATTTCAATGTTGTTAGAGGGTTTCGTGTTTTTATGTTCTTGGTGTTTGATGATTTGATTGTCTTGTGCTTTTGCTACAGTTACATGGAGATATGTGCAAGGAACTATCTGGAGTTCTATGCAAGGTACTTTCAATCTTCCCGTCATTGGAAGGAGCAAGACCGCGTAGCAAATCAGGGATTCAAGCCTTATGCTCTTTACATATTGCACTTGAGAAGGCAAAAAATATTCTTCAGCACTGTTCTGAGTGTAGTAAACTTTACTTGGTCAGTTTTTTCTCTCTTTGGACAAGTTTTATGCTTTCTCGTTTCGTGTGTTTTGCTTCTTTAATGTTCTACATTTTCCAATGTGAACAGGCCATAACGGGGGATGCGGTTCTTTTAAAGTTTGAGAAAGCAAAAATTGCTCTCATTGATGGTCTTAAACGTGTAGAAGACATTGTTCCTAGCTCAATTGGGTCACAGGTAATTATTACTCAGTTCATTTCACATTGTGATGATTAAGATAAGTCCACTTGTTGATTGATAGTTATGATGTTTATAGTTGAGAAGTCTGTTTTTTTTTATGTATGATTTCTTCAGATTTTGGAAATTGTTGGTGAACTAGAGAACACCAGGTTCATGCTTGATCCATCGGAGAAGGAAGTCGGTGATCAGATTATTGCATTGCTTCAACAAGGGAAGAAATTTGACAACTGTAATGACAACACCGAGCTTGAAATTTTCCACCGTGCTGCTACTAGACTAAGTATCACTTCTTCTAGAGTGGCTCTGGCAGAACGAAGGGCTTTAAAGAAACTCATTGACAGGGCACGCGCCGAAGAAGACAAGCGTAAGGAATCAATTGTGGCTTATCTTCTGCATCTTATGAGAAAATGCTCCAAGCTATTCAGAAGTGAGATCTTGGATGAGAATGACTCTCCGGGTTCCTATCCATGTTCTCCTAATGAAGATCATGGGAGTGTTCATGGGTTTGGTCGTCAGCTATCAAGGTTTGGTTCTTTAAACGACAAGCCCATGAACAGCATAAATTCAGGACAGATGCCTGTTCCACCCGAAGAACTGAGATGTCCCATATCTTTGCAACTTATGTGTGATCCTGTCATTATTGCTTCAGGGCAGACTTATGAACGGGTCTGTATTGAGAAATGGTTCAGTGATGGGCATAATACTTGCCCAAAGACTCAACAACAGCTCCCACATATCTCTTTGACTCCCAATAACTGTGTTAAAGGTCTTATTGCGAGCTGGTGTGAACAGAATGGAACTCAAATTCCTAGTGGGCCGCCGGAATCTCAAGACCTCGACTACTGGAGACTAGCTCTCTCTGACTCCGAGTCCACCAAATCACAGTCAGTCAACAGTATAGGGTCGTATAAATTGAAGGGCGTAAAAATTGTTCCGTTGGAGGAGAATGGTACTACTGTTGTTGAACGACAAAACACAGAAGAAAGTTTTGTGTCTGATGATGATGATGAGGAGGATTCTGATATAAATGTACTTGAGAGGTATCAAGATTTATTGGCTGTCTTAAACGAAGAGGAGGGTTTGGAGAAAAAATGCAAGGTTGTAGAAAAAATCAGGCTATTGCTGAAGGATGATGAAGAGGCCAGGATCTTCATGGGAGCCAACGGGTTTGTTGAAGCCTTGTTGCGATTCTTAGGATCAGCTGTAGATGATAACAATGCTGCAGCTCAGGATAGTGGAGCTATGGCTCTGTTCAATTTAGCCGTCAACAACAACAGGTTAGTACCTCTTGTTGATGTTGGTAATACAATAATAGATTGTGACTTTCTCATTACTTTTTGTGTTCTCAAGGAACAAAGAGTTGATGTTAACTTCTGGGGTGATTCGGCTGCTGGAGAAAATGATTTCTTCTGCTGAGTCCCATGGTTCAGCAACCGCGCTTTATCTGAACCTTTCCTGTCTCGATGAAGCAAAGTCCGTGATAGGTTCAAGCCAAGCAGTACCTTTCCTTGTCCAACTTCTTCAGAAGGAAATCGAAACCCAATGCAAGCTCGATGCTCTTCACGCCCTCTACAACCTTTCCACATATTCCCCCAATATCCCTGCTCTCCTTTCATCTAACATCATCAAGAGCCTCCAAGGCCTTCTCGCATCAACAGGTGAAAATTTGTGGATAGAGAAGTCACTAGCCGTATTGCTAAATCTAGCTTCAAGCCAGGAGGGCAAAGATGAAGCGGTATCATCACAGGGCATGATCAGCAGTCTAGCAACAGTGCTAGACATGGGTGACACAACAGAGCAGGAGCAAGCTGTTTCATGCCTTTTGATTCTATGCAATGGAAGAGAGTCTTGTATCCAAATGGTGCTACAAGAAGGTGTGATACCATCATTAGTGTCAATCTCTGTAAACGGAACACCTCGAGGCAGAGAGAAGTCTCAGAAGCTTCTAATGCTGTTTAGGGAAGAAAGACAGCAACGGGACCAGCCATCTTCAAACAGAGATGAGCCACCCCAAAAGGAACCTGCCCGAAAATCTCTCTCAGCACCGCTGTCTGTCCATGGATCAACTCCTGCTTCAGCTTCAGTTCAAGACTATGAACCAAGAGTCCTGTCGAAATCAATGTCGAGAAGAAAGTCGATGGCAAGACCATTCAGCTTCTTCTGGAAGAAAAGCTACTCGGTTCGCGAGTGAGAAAGAAGAAAATATCACATGTACATACAAGTACAACCTTTTATATGTAAAGCTTTGTTTTTCTTTCTTACAAGTTACAAAAGTCATTTCATAGAGAAGAAGATATGTTGTACAGGTCTCATTGTGATTAGTACACTCGATTTTTGTTGTTCTTTTGGTTAGCCAAAAAAAGATGTATATCAATCAAGGTAAATACAAGTAAAACAAAACCCCAGTTTTAACATCGTATTCACTTATTGTCATTCTTCTGGTTTATTATGTTTCTATGATAAGTATCCAAAGTTTTAAAACAAATCTTAAACTTAGGTTACTTAGAATATGACATTTACAAAGTAATGAATACAAGAAGTACTTGAAAGAGACCAAAACATGTAAGCTATTGTGTCACCCCTCGGGTTCAAATCTCGAAAGAAATCAGGTCGAATAGGATTCAGAACGCGAGAAGGTGAGCGAATCCGCGCTTCTACTACTTCGTTTGATGGGATTCTGAATCCATCCGGTCTCAAAGAGTTCCAAGATCGGATCTCTGCGGCTACTGCTGCTTCGACCAGTGCTTCCACCGCCATCTTCTCCACTACTTCCTCTCTGTAATGCCTCCTTGTACGACACTTTCTTCTCCGTCCCCAAATTCCTCTTCTCTTCCTCCTCTTCTGAAACTGACCCTGATCTGCTAAAGCTCCTATCAACTGTGATCTCTTTCTCATTCGTCCCTTTGTTCTTATCTCTCCAACGTCCCAACACGTTCACCAACAAACCAAGCCTAGAAATAACATGAACCAACAACCAATCTAGCCACGCCACTCGGCTCATCAAACTCGGAAGTTTCTTGAGCACTCCATCAAGTTTCTCTGGCAGAGTCTCTACAATGATCAACAAATCAAAGATCTTAACAAACACATTGCTTGAAGAAGGGAAGTAAGTCTCGATTGCGTCTTGTAACGCGAGTATATGATCGTCAGCTACAGAGAGAACCGCGAGAAAATGACGATGAAACGGACTTGTCATCGAAACAAAGAAGATAACGAATTCAAAGAGTTTCCTCAATAGCCAAGAGGATAGATTCTTCTTCTTCTTCATCAGAGTCTGGCTTCTTGTGTAAAGAACACGAGTCATGGAGAGTATTACACCACCACAAGTCTCAAGAGGACGACGTCGCGGCCTCCTTCTCGCCGGTTGCTCCTGTCAAAATCCAAAATCACAAAAAATAACCAAACATGTCCAGATTATTTGAGGTTATCAAAGGGTAAGAACAAAGAGAATTGCATACCATTTATGAGGAATGTAGCAGATTCCAAATGTTTTATTTTCTCGTCTGTAAATTTTCCCGGAAAATGATCGAGAAACTTTTGAGAAAATTAGTTCGGTTTCAGGATTTTATACGTTAGTCAAGGGTAAGCGAGCGGTTAGTCTTGATTTCAGCTGAGCATTTTTTAGAACGAGCGGTTACGCTATTCTTTTTTTAAGTCCACTCGAGAAGATTCGAAACTGGGTTGCCAAAAGTGGGTTTTTTGAAAATATTTTTAAAACCAAACGTTGGGAATCTTTTTTAAAATAAAATAAAAAAGGAAACCGAATCTATGACGCATGCATGAGGTAAGCCATTAGATAGATTGTACTGTGCGAGTCTGCGAATCACCGATGGTCAACGTCTCTTCTCCTTCAACTTCAAATTTAGTCTCTTACCAGTACGACTTCTCGGTAACGGAATCGTTGCTCTGTTTGCCGGAGACGTGGGTAAGATTGGATTGGGAGGTGGAGAAATGAAGTTGTTGCCGCGAGAGATCGAGAAGTTAGAGCTACATCAAGCTGGTTTCCTTGCACAGAAACGTCTTGCTCGTGGTATTAGACTCAATTACACTGAAGCTGTAGCACTTATTGCTACTCAGGTACTTCACTATTCTTCAATTTCATTTACTATTTTTATGGTCTGCAATTCTTAAGTCGAAGTTATGGTTCTCAACTTCTCATGGTTATGTAGATTCTTGAGTTTATTCGTGATGGTGATAAAAGCGTGGCTGAGCTAATGGATATCGGGAGACAACTATTAGGAAGGTGATGATATGATGAATTCTATAGTTGTTTCACTTTTTTTGTTTTTGTTTTGATATATTCAGTACTATTTTGCATCTTCTTTTTCTGTAAACAGGAGACAGGTTCTTCCTGCTGTTTTACATCTTTTGTATACGGTTCAGGTAGGTAGTGGTGTCATTGATTCTTTTTTAATGTTCCATGCTTTGTCAAGTCATTATAACTATAGTTAGGGTGTTGTAGGTCGAAGGTACATTTCGTGATGGTACAAAGTTAGTCACGGTTCATGAGCCGATTTCTCTTGAAAACGGCAACCTTGAACTTGCTTTGCATGGATCTTTCCTTCCAGGTTCCATTTTGATCATTGTATTCTACAGTTAGCTTTTTATTTTTCTGGTATACTTTGCTTAGTTAGTAAAAGTAGTAATATTGTTAATGTGTAGAGATTACGACTTGTTTTGTAGTTCCTTCATTGGATAAATTTCCAGAAGTTCATGAGGGTGTAATTATTCCTGGTGATATGAAATATGGAGATGGAAGTATAATTATAAATCATGGAAGGAAAGCAGTAGTTCTGAAAGTAGTGAACACTGGAGACAGACCAGTGCAGGTTTGTTAAATTTTCATCTCTTGCTTCTTTTGTATTTTCAAATTACTGTAAGATTCTTTATTTTTGAATCCTTATTGGTATGGAGATAGGTTCATGAAATCAGTTGTAGTTAATTTATCAAGTCCTTTTTAGGTTGGAAGTCACTACCATTTTATTGAAGTGAATCCACTATTGGTGTTTGACAGACGTAAAGCTCTTGGTATGCGTTTAAACATACCCGCTGGAACAGCTGTTCGCTTTGAGGTTTGTTTTCTCATCTTTTGTTATATGTCTCGGCTAAATAATGACCAGCTTTTAGTCATGTCAGTGAAATTTATATTTTTGTAGCCAGGAGAAAGAAAAAGCGTTGTACTTGTGAATATTGGTGGAAATAAAGTGATAAGGGGAGGAAATGGAATTGTTGATGGTCTAGTTGATGATGTCAATTGGACAGTTTTAATGGAAACAATGGAGAGAAGAGGATTTAAGCACCTGGAAGATATTGATGCTAGGTTAACTCCTAGTCCACCTACTTACATATACAAAAGATATAAAGTTTTAACTGATCTCTTTGCAGTGAGGGGATAGCAGGGGAAGATCCTCGATTTACAACTATGATTTCTCGTGAAAAGTATGCAAATATGTATGGTCCTACCACTGGGGACAAGCTTCGCCTAGGTGATACCAACTTATACGCAAGAATTGAAAAAGATTATACTGTTTATGGAGATGAATGTGTATTTGGAGGTGGAAAAGTTCTAAGAGAAGGCATGGGACAAGGCATAGAGCAAGCTGAAGCTCTTTCTTTGGATACTGTCATTACCAATAGTGTGATAATTGATTATTCAGGAATATATAAGGCAGATATTGGCATTAAAAATGGTCATATTGTTGGTATTGGGAAAGCAGGCAATCCAGATACCATGCATGGTGTGCAGAACAATATGCTTATTGGGGTAATTTATTTCACTGTATAAAACACAGTAAATACCATTTTGGAGTACTTACTTACTTTCTCTTGTTTATTTTCTTAGAATAAGACTGAGGTTATTGCTGGAGAAGGAATGATTGTAACTGCAGGAGCTATTGATTGTCATGTACATTTCATATGTCCTCAATTGGTGTATGAAGCAGTGTCAAGCGGTGAGTAGAGTAGCCTGACTGAATATAAAGCATAAGTTTGCCTCTAAATTCATAAGTATATGCAGGCATTACAACTATGGTTGGGGGAGGGACAGGGCCTGCTTATGGTACACGTGCTACTACGTGTACCCCTTCTCCGTTCGATATGAAGTTAATGCTGCAGTCCACAGATAGCCTGCCACTAAACTTTGGCTTTACAGGAAAGGTGGGATATGTTTCTTCTTGATACTGATATCCTTGTTATCCATGTACTCATCTGTATTTCGAACTCTTACGGTTAGCAAATGTATCGTTGTTAGGGAAATACAGCTAAACCGTTAGAGCTTCGTCACATAGTGGAGGCTGGAGCAATGGGATTGAAGCTGCATGAGGACTGGGGAACTACTCCTGCTGCAATAGACAATTGTTTGGCAGTTGCAGAAGAATATGATATCCAGGTCTTTTCTTTTCCCTGATGACATCCTCTTTTAAGAAACAGGATTGATAGTTTCCCATATGTACTCAATTGTTTTGATTTGACAGGTGAACATTCATACTGACACCTTAAATGAATCCGGTTTTGTTGAGCACACTATCAATGCATTTCGTGGGAGAACAATACATACATATCACAGGTTCATCAGCTTCTCACCTCTTCATGCACCTCTCAGATGCTTCCTTCACTGCTTATGTTTGAAGCAAAATATTGAAGTGCTATTTTTGTTTGTTAAATCATTCTGGACAGTGAAGGTGCTGGTGGTGGACATGCACCAGATATCATTAGAGTTTGTGGAGTGAAAAATGTACTCCCGTCATCAACCAACCCAACACGGCCATATACGAAAAATACTGTAGATGAACATCTTGACATGCTGGTATGAGAATTTTATACGAGTGATGGTGAATTGCTTTACTTTTGTCTTGTTAATAACCTCATATGCAAACACAAACAGATGGTTTGCCATCACCTTGACAAGAACATCCCAGAAGATGTAGCTTTTGCTGAATCAAGAATAAGAGCTGAAACAATAGCTGCAGAGGATATATTGCATGATATGGGAGCAATCAGCATTATCTCCTCCGACTCACAAGCAATGGGTCGCATTGGAGAGGTTCATAGTATTTGAATTCTTGAATTCTATATCCTTTCTGTAGAGATGCTTACTTTGTGGCATGTTCTCTTTTGACAGGTAATAAGCAGAACTTGGCAGACAGCTGACAAGATGAAGGCTCAGAGGGGAGCCATTGATCCTAACATGGCTGATGATGATAACTCAAGGATCAAGAGATACATTGCAAAGTACACTATAAACCCAGCTATAGCCAATGGGTTTGCAGACTTAATTGGCTCGGTTGAGGTATGCTAATCTTCTCCACACGTCTCATATCTTACTTATACAGCTTTATTTTCCTCTGTAACTACTTAACGTCAGTGCTTTTGTTTACTTAATTGGAAACTGCACTGTGATGCAGGTGAAGAAGCTGGCTGATCTTGTTATATGGCAGCCGGCTTTCTTCGGAGCAAAACCAGAAATGATAATCAAAGGAGGCAATATAGCATGGGCTAATATGGGCGATGCAAATGCGAGCATACCCACTCCTGAGCCGGTAATCATTACTGACTACTAGATTCTAGACTCGTTTTCTTGACAACACGTCTCTAAAGACGGTCCTTTCTTTTATTTTATGATGGTAGGTGATATCAAGACCTATGTTTGGAGCATTTGGAAAGGCCGGAAGTGAAAACTCTGTTGCATTTGTCAGCAAGGCATATAATCTTTTGTCACTCTGTATCTTCCATTCTTTCCCCAATTCATTTGTGGATTCAGTTAATATTAACTATAGTTTATGTATTCTTACATAAACCAGGCTGCCTTGAGAAAGGGGGTAAAAGAACTATATGGACTCAAGAAGAGGGTTGTAGCGGTGTCCAACGTGAGGCAGCTCACAAAACTCGACATGAAGCTGAATGATGCGCTTCCAGAGATCACCGTGGATCCAGAGACATACGTTGTCACAGCAAATGGCGAGGTCCTTACATGTGCGCCAGCCGATTCAGTCCCTCTCTCCCGGAACTATTTCCTCTTTTAAGGTTGTTGAAATTTCTGATGCTCTAGTGCATTTTATCGGCGGCATTGCTAACTACAATGAGAGACACCTACAGCACTATAGCAAGAATATACTGATAGGTCACATCCCTTATGTTCATTTGTAACAATAAGCTTCTTTGAACAAACAAACAAAAGAATAGTGAGAGAAGCAAATATAAAAAGGGAATGTGGTGAAAGAGATGATCAAGTCTAGAGAGTTGCAAGGACCAATGTTGTTAGACTAGAGGATCCATTATAGAATTATAAAGTGGTGTCTTTTTTATGTTGTCTCTGTCATTTTTTAATGGCATGAAGTTGTTAGTGGCTTGCTTGATTCTTGTGGGGTAAAAGCATTTACATCATTATAGAAGCAACTTCCAGAAGACAGCAAACAGAAGATTATTGTACTGAGCTTTCCTATGAATCTGTGATGGTTATCTTCTCCTCTACTAAATGGTGTGTGTCACCATCTTGTTCATGTTCAATATCTTCTTCATTGTTTTGCATTTAGAGTCAATTTTAAAAACTTATTTTATTTTCCTTTACGTACATGCCTAATTCTATTATAGAAATTGAACTTATTTTAAAAAATTTGCCACTTTTTCATTCCATACACCAAAAAACACAAGTATATGATCCTCAATCACATTGATACGAATGCTATCTTGTTCTGCGGTACAGAGCATTTTCAACAACATATTTGGATATCTATCTAGAATCAACAACAATTTTTTTTTACATATATTTGTATTTTTCATATTCATATGGGGTACTTTATATTCGAATTTCATAGAAAACTAATATCTTTAAATTTACATTTTTGTAAACAAAATTTAGTTGTATTTTAGAAATAATGTAATTTTTGTGTGAAAAGGGACATGATAAGACCGAATTTGAAGTAGACTGGTTACCTAACATAACATCAATGGATTTGGATTTCAAAAGAGAGAAAAAGAAGAGAAATTATTAAGGATAAAACCAACAAATCAATAAAGTATATGCATAAATTTACAGACTATTAATATCATGAATCTATCGGTTTGTTCAAAAAAAAAGTTGTTGTTAGAATTTCTCTTTAAAAATAGTATGGTTAATTAAGAAAGAATGATTATACATATAAAAACAAAACTCCTAAATGTTTAAATGATTTAAAACTGAGAGAATATTGTTTTACAATCTTTTAGAGGATTGTGATTCTCATAATCAGAAGAAAATAATTGCAGATACAAAGATCTTAGCTGGCTACGTGAAGGGCATGCTTGAGATATCATAACTCTGATGTGCATCCACACATGACAATTGACAGTCTTAACATATTTTATGTCCAAATTATACCATTAGGCGGATTATTTAGAACTTGTCCACGAGAAACATATTGTATGTTTGTGATCCATATTATTATTTCTTCTTTCTTCTAATATAAAAATTATTTAAATTTTATTATATGGCAGAAAAGCAGTAGTTTGGTTGGCATGACTCGAATTTAAGATCGCAAATGTAAAATGGATCTCCCAGTCATCGTTTTTGTTCATATTTATATGCGGTTCGGTCACAGTTGACATGTTCACACGGTTCCTCTATTTAATTCAGATTTCAGACAAGGTGTAATAATTTGAATGGATATGAAACATTTGTAAATATTTATAAAATTAATGAAAGACCAAGAGGTTTGGAGAATTAGTTTATACTATAATAAGCTTATCACTAAAGAACATAATTAAACATCATAAAAAGAAAGAAAAATAGAGAGAGAGATATAGACTTTATTATTAATTGACTGTACATCGTATTTTCGACTAATATTAATTGACTATACATCGGCTATTCGAAGTATATATCTACTGATACCATTTTTTTATAATCAAAGTGTAATTCATGATTTTACCACTTGACGAGTTCTTTTAGGATGAGTGTAGCCATCAAATAACTCATTTATCGATTTTTTTAATGGATATAAAACATAAACACTATTTCGATTGGCGAGATGAAAAAGCTTAGATATTTCAACGCTTGTTAAGAATCGATTTCTGACTTGCAACTTTTTTACAAGTAGGAACGACTAATTTACTACCACTTGGAGTAAACACGTACCGATAAGATTGAAAAGTTACAATTTAGAGATTTGAGGATTTATGTACCGTTCAAAGAAATCGCCAAGTTTAATAATTTGTTTATTCTGTTAGGTAGGAATACAACGAGCATGTGCATAATTAAAATATAAAATAAACCTAAACTTAACGGCGGTCATTGCCTCCAATGAGTATATGCATGTTATGTGGTCGGAGTTTTTAATGTCCAAACTGGGTTTATTTTTTGACATCAACATGCACTTTTTATAGTACAATTAAGTTTGGTGCAGGCGCAGCAAGCAAGCCACACCCGTACATTACTGCGTACAAACAAGAAGCGGTCAATTTTTCGAGAAAGACGATCCATACGTTCTGTGTAAATAAAAAAATAATCAGATTTAACATACATTTTGTGGAAAACAATTCTTCTTATATGAAAACACCGTAGAATGTAAAGCCAGAGGAGATTTACCAAGGTGGCTTCGTTGAGATATTTGAAGATTGTTCCACTTGTGCCTTCTAAAACGTTAGTGATCTGTTATATACGTTACCTCGCTAACAACATGTTCATATATAACACACAAAAAGTTATTTATGTTTTTTTATGTTAGAAAAGAGAAAAATATTTTATAGCGTTGACAAAAAATTTAACCAAAAGAAATTAAAGTGTCATACCACTTGGTTTTTGGAGTCTGATTCTCACGCGCTCTTACACGCGTACGTGACAAGTAAATTCACAACCCATTTACGGGGTGGAAGTGACGACACTCTCTCACGGTCAAACACATTATCCTGTCCGAAAAGTGAAAACTAACACAAAACGTCACCGTTTTTCCTTGACTCAGTCCTCTAGCACGAGGTCCACGAGCAACGTTTCTCGTTTGCCTTATTTATCATCTCTCTCTATCTCTCTCTTCACACTGCCAAACTCCAAACAAAAGTAAAAATGTTCGTAGCATCTCCGGTAAAGACGAACTTCAACGGCGTCAGCCTAGTTAAATCTCCGGCGTTTTCCGCTCTTTCATGTCGTAAACAACACCGAGTTCCTATATCCAGACAGGTTCGAGCTGTGATCAGCCGTGAAGAAAAAGCGGTGGATCAAGAAGACGGCAAAAAAAGTACAAACAAACCACTAATAAACTCTTCTCAATTTCCATGGCAAAGATCTAAGTATACGGGATCGAAGACTGTTACTGCGGTTGTGAAAATCAGGAAGAAGATCAAAGAGAAGCTAACAGAGAGATTTGAGCATCAATTAGAGCTTTTCATGAAAGCTATTGGTCAAGGGATGTTGATTCAGCTTGTCAGTGAAGAAATCGATCCTGGTAAATTATCTAAAATTCAAGTTTCCTTTTTTAGATTTTGAGAAATCAGTTTGTTACTATTTTGAGCTAGAGAACAAAGCTAAACTGATCACTTAGATTTTGAGTTACGGTTACCAATTTTGTTCGTTTCTTCTTTGGATTTTATTGTGTTAGATTTAGCTTTTGATTCTTGCTAGCATTTTTTGTTTTCTTGAATCTTTCTTGATTTTTTTTTTTTTTTTTTTTTT
>Ga0041059_1001323_pt1 | contig 19782 bp, 17 predicted proteins | sample AraColnosormetaG_FD_56232 | JGI IMG/M metagenome (GOLD analysis project Ga0041059, IMG submission 56232) | Arabidopsis roots microbial communities from North Carolina, USA - Col MF nosort | ecosystem: Host-associated > Plants > Roots > Unclassified | place: USA: North Carolina | collected... | reverse complement strand
CAAAAACCATCATTATCCAACAAAGAACCAAACTTCGACCCAGAAAAAAAAAAAAAAGAGAGAGGAGAGAGTATTGCGGGATTCTCTTTCCCTGACGTTTCAAAGAGCTTAGTTTTCGGACAAAAGTGTTAGCTTTATTAGACGAGCATTTGAGACTTTCACGGCAATGTCAGAAACAGGGAAAGATTGAACGAAAAGGGACAAACTTTTTAAAGAAAACTCCAACGGAACTCTGTTTTGAGCAATGAGAAAAAAAACAAGTAAAATTGTATCTACTTTGAGATAAAAGAAAGTAAGGAAATAGGTTTATATAATCAACCAAACTCCATGAGACCCATTCTTCTAAGGCAGGAGATTATTGGTAGATTCACCTGTCTTTCTCACAACTCTCCACCTTCTCCATTTATTTTCATTTTCATTTAATAAAATATAGTTTCGTTTCTCTAACTTTGTCGGATGAGATTGAGTTTTGTTTGTTTGGGTTTAGTATAAAACGTTATGGCTTCTTAATATCTTCATTTTGCATAGTTCGTGAACAACACAACAAAACAGAGCTATTATTCCTAAGTCTTAGATGATGACATCTCCCAATACAAAGTCTCCTTCTTTTGGATACATCTTGAAAGAAGAGAAACTAGGTCGATCACATATAACAAGATTTCAAGAGAAACTGGGTCAATGACTTTTTTGTTTACATATTATAATTCATATGGTTTAAAAGAATCATTAACATAAAAGGACATGTGTGACAGGATCAGTCGGCAATGTTGTAATCCAAGTTAAACTAAATATCTACTATAGAAGTTTGACACATTCAAATAGTACGACGACATGGGGATAATAAAAGTACGGAAACACTCTTTGACTTTTATGGATTTCTTACAAATTTCTATCAGACAACTGTAGAATATGCCGCTAGTCACGTAAATGTAATTATTAAAACATTATCAAAAGATTGATCGGAGAAGAAAACTCAAGAAATGGTCAAATATGTTTTACCAACTTCGTAAAGAATAAAGAGAAAGTAAAAGAAATCAAACTCTTTCAAAGTGGAAGCCGTCGTCTCTCGCTGACTTCTTCTTCATCGGTTTTTCTGTTACTTGTATGTGAAGCCAAATAAACCTGCAGAATTCACGGTTTGAATATGAGAAGAAAGTAGGATTTTAAATAATAAAAGAAAAGTGAGAGAGAAGACAAAGACCTCGTTGCACAAAAGCCCATCACAACCAAAATTACTAATTAGACATGTGTGGCAAATGTTATGACTGATCATCATGCAATAATTCACCGCCAATACCATAGATGCTACCAGACTTTGTAGGCTCTCTCTCTTTAGTAAATAAAGCACTTTGTTTATGTTCGTTTAATGTACCCATAATTAGCTTTAACTATTTCACTCTACTCTATATATTACACACACTATCTCTTCCATCTTCCCTCCACAAACCACACATTCAAGCTCTTACCTTTTATCCTCAACTAACACAACAATGGCTTATACTCTGCAAAATCTGACAGCCACAATTGTTCTGGTAAGCCTGATTCTTGGATGTACAGAGGAAGTAACCGGAATGCGTTACATTCCCATTTCCCCCACTCCCAGTGAGAGCAAACATTCAGACTTTCCTGTAAACATGGTGCCTCAACCATCTAGTCTCATTCCTGGTTTTGGAAGGTTCTTGCTACCTCCCACACCTAAGCTGCCATTCCTTCCTTACAAAGATCCCCTTGCTGTTGCCCCAGCCACTTCAAATGGAACTCCTAGTAATAAAGCCCGCAGTCCGAGTTCAGGAGAAGATGAAGTTCCACCAGTGCCACAACCATGACCTGTCAACAAATAAGCTTTTGCTAGATGCAGAAGGGTATTCAATTCTGGTTCACATAACAAGTATACTAGTCATTTCATCATAGTCATATATCTTCATGATCTCTCTCTATATATACTTAAGAGGATATTGAATAAATTCCAGAGCTTTTGCTTACATACTATCTAAAAATAATATTTCCAAATAAAATGTAATGACTCACATTGCTGCAAATGTATTGAGTCACAAAAGAGTAGAAATATGTAGAAACTCTTCAATTGAATCATTATTGCCATGATTGAGTCAAAAGAGAAACTCTCTTTACAAAGTCTGAAATTTTGTCAAGATATGTAAAATCTCAAAGTTTCAAAGTAATCTCAGCATTAGCATTTAGCATTAACAAAACCAACGACAACTACGATGTATTAACAAATCAAATTTGGAAACTTCTAAAACAATGCGATGATAATGGACAAAGAGATGTCTTGGAAAAGTCTATTGGAATTGAAGTTTCTGTCTATCCATAGCGAATTGGAAAAAACGATCACCATGACCAAAAACCAAATCGATGAAGGTTCGTTCAAACACCCAATACCTTGAAGATGATATAACAAAGAAAGCAGAAAAATATAAAGAGGAAAAGATAATCAACGAACACGAAGAAGTTCGTGGATCCATGGTTTCGGTTTTTCATCTTCGTCTTCTTCTTGTCCTCTGACTCGTCCTCATCAATGGGTTCAATCTTCGCCATTGTAGTCCCCGTGACCAATACGCCGATCAAGTTTTCGCGGGATTCCGAGATTGCTCTTCTTCTCCGATCGATTCGTCGTTCGTGTTTTTTCCCTCTGAGATACTATTATAACTTGAGCAAGGTAGGCCCATTTTGGGACCATAGGCCCAATAAAGAGAAAAGCCCAAACTACGTACGTAATGTTGACTAGTCAACTAAAAGTGGGAACTTGGGCAATGAAACGATCTTTTTCTACATCTTGTTCCTCTGTTTCACAAGTCTCTTTCCAGTTACAAATGAGCAGCCACGACCATAGAAGGTTTGGAACGGCGGGTCCTTTAGCTGCGGACGAAGAAGGTCAAGGACGTTTTGAGAGCTCGGTGAATGCGGTGCCATTTGGTTTGGTTGCGACCGGAGTTTTGATTGCTATCTTCCTCTTAATTGCTTTTTTTGAGAGGTTCATGTTCGTTAAACCAACTCCATCACCACCTCTCGACCAAAAGTTTCCTCCTTTTGCTTCCCCCAAGGTTCATAACATCTCCTCTCTATTTGCTTTTATATTTTTGCCTACGTTTTTTGTTCTGTTGTTTTTTTACTTAGTCTTTTAACTCAAGTGAACATTCTGATTCACTTGGAATTTGCATCTAAATGAGGTTGTGATCATCAAACATTTGTGATTCATAACTATGCTTGTTTTTGTTGGGTGGTGAGATTAAGATGAAATAAACCTGCCAATGCGTATAAGTTATTAAGTTTAATGAAGTCTATCGGTCAGGATCATGATTTACCAGGGTTTATGCTAGAGGAAGCTCTTTTGTCGTATCTTTGAAAAATGGTGCAAAGTCCAAAACAGGATTACATTAAATGTATTATTTTATGGGGATACAAAACCCCTTGATTCATGCAACGAGGTTTGAATATAAGCAGAGTAGAAAATAAGATATGTTTAGAGGAATTCACTACCTATTTGTCGACACACTAGTTGTCTTTTGTGAGATGATGATGTCATGTATAATCTTGTGTTGTTTATTTGCAGATGGATGTGTGTAAAAGAGAGATATCGGTGTTGATGCCTGGAGAAGATGTCCCAACGTTCATTGCTCAGCCATGTCCTCCCTCATCATCATCAAGCTCTTTCTGAAACCTTCTTTCATCTCATTAAGTAGGACTTTTTATCAGACAAGTGTTTATGTAGTCAAGTGTTGTTAAACAGAACAGTGTTTCTCTGTTTGTGTCTGCTTATCCCATAGCAAAAGAGCAGCAATCTCCATAAAATAAAAAGCCATGGAATTTGTGAGCGTTGTTGCGTAGGCTTGCCTTTTACTTTACGAGTCCACAATAAACAAACCAAAAACGAAGATCCGCATAAGATTTGGTTAATAATTATACATTCCGCAATTTACAAATCAAAAAAAGGGAAAGAAAAAAAACAATCAATCACATCAGAGTTAATAATGATGAAAGGAGAAGAGATCATCAGAGAAAGATGAAGCATTCCATGGACACTTCAGGGTCTCTCACAGCTGTTACATCTTCTTCCTTCTTTACCTCAGCAGTTACTTTCTCCGTTTCTTCTTCCTTCTTCTTCACCTCTGTTGCTCCGTCTTTCTCCGGAGCTCCTACTCGTTTCTTCATGGGGCTTCTTCTTGCAGAACTCGGGGCACGAGTGGCTGGAGACTGTGAGCGACGCCTCGGATTATCCGATAACCCGCTCCGTGGGAGTGGACCCGAATCCACATTTCGCCGGTTGTGAGTAGGGTTTGGTTGACGAGACTGTCTCTCTCGGACTAACCTAGGACGGAGCTGCTTCCCCTGAGGAGAATGTCGTTCTGCCGGAGATCTGAGGACTCTGTCAGGCCTGTTACGGCGAGAGGTGGAAGAAGAAGGAGGAGGAGGACGGTGAGGTTTGCTGAGAGCATCGTCTTCGAGGATGGACGCAGCGGTAGCAGTTGTGGCAGTGGAGTAGCTGTGAGAGACAGAGACGCTGCAAATGTCGGACTTGCTGTGAGAGATCTCCGGAGCTGGAGGTGAGAGAGGAAGAGGAACTTGAGCTTCTGAATCTGAGACTGTTGGTGCGGAAGGAACGAGGTCGGGGACTGGGACAGGGACGGAGATGGGTATGGGGACGGAGACAGAGACTGATTGAACAACGACTTCTTTGACGGATTCTTCTTCGAGGGGTGGAGGAATTTGAGCGGCGGCGACTGGTGGAGCTGTGACTTTTCCGGCGCTGAAGCAGCATCCCATTTTCTTTCTACTTTTGCTAATTCCTCTCTCTCTCTCACTCTGCTCTCTCGAGAGTCGCGAGTCATATACTTGTCAACTTTAATGGGCCTCTTTCTCATGTTGGCCCATATTCACTATGGGCTCGATTATGCTCTTTTGTTTTATCCACTTTGATAAAGAATCTGATATTTGTCTCATTCATTCATATCTTCAAAGACAAAACGCTAGTGTTTGATTTTCTTTAAAATATTCAAAAGAAAATTATGCGGATGGACAAATATCTCGTTAGATAGCGACCCATCATCGTTGGGATAATTTCAACACACAACTGCCGATTGCCTTGGACAGGGACACCGGACATGTAACGACAGTAAGTAAAATGCTTAATACTTATACTACCAACATCTTCCTTTTGGTCGTCAAAAATGTAGTTGAAGATAAGAACTGACCATCATTTTTTAGCTCATCATCCATCCACTATGTTGCATTTACCTCATTGTTGAATAAGAACGCGTTGAGCAAGCTACTTTTTCATCTTTAGTTGGTTTTGTGTTAAATAAAACTTGAAGTGGAAAGAACCTAACATCGTTGCTGCAAACTTGATATTCGAATATTTATAACCACCATCTTAAAAACAAAAACAAAATATGAGAAGTTTAAAAACATGACAAAACTTTGAGTAGAAATCAGAAAGGGGCCAAGGCTCGTAAACTTCTAAACCCCAAGCCCATAATAAATGTTTTGAATCCATAAGTTCACTCCCATCCGCTACTCTTTTTTTCAGTTTCTTGGGAACAACTAGGAGGAAAGAGAGTTTTTAAAGTTCAAAGTAAAGATGTTGTTATACAAAAATTGTGTTGACAACTTATTCATATTCATGTCTCTGTAAAGATGTTGACATAATTATTTCACTTTCTTCAAAAAAAAAAACTGGCGACATTTTCTTTAATTCTCATTTATCCATTATGTACTTTTTGTTTTTGTTTTGCAACCCATCCATTGTGTATGTACTTAAGATAACAACAACAACAAATATACCATATATAAATCATATGGTCTACATACAACACTAGTATCCTCATCCGTATTAAAAAAATGAGTTCCTCGAACACATATAGCTACAAATATAGAGATATGACTTTGGGGTTTGAGCGCATTGCAGAATACCTAACAGGCATAGATGTCAATGACGTCGTCGTCATGTACTTGGTTACTAGTTGTTTTATAGACAACTAGTTGATTAAACCTTTTCTTTTAACAATTAAACAAACCAACCTTTATATATTTCTTCAACTTTTATTTTATATAAAAAAATAGCCAATAGGTGTGGTGGTGAAATGACTCGGTAACCAATGAATCCTGGTGAAAGGGAAGAGCCAAGAATTTGCAGAACCTCAAAGGAAAAAAAAAGGACCTTTGAAAATTACAAAATCAAGAACTTCTTGAAAAGAAGTAAGTACAAGAAATAGAAAAAGGAGTTATGACATTATAAAACCAAAGAGGAACCTGAAACAATTGACACAACCCTATTCCTCAACTTCTTCTCTCTTATGTCTTATCAAAAGCCTCTCACCCACCGCCTCTGTTCCTGCTCCTCTTATCAACCATAGAAATTCTCTCTCTCTTCCCTATATACAATACAATGTTATGTAGGTGATACATACTATAACATAGTTGTATATAAACATTAATATAATGGAGAGGTCCCATGCCCCCACGAGTTTTGTTTTGTTGGCCAGCTAATTCGCATCCTTTTTGTTTTGTTTGTATAAGAGAGTTTCTTTGTTACTTACTATAACCACAAGACCACAAGAAGGCCAAAGAGAGGCTAAACTAAAAGAGCTCTCTTTCTAATTTATTTCTCTCTCTTCTCTTCTCCCGAAAAGCCCTTAATAAGCTTTTGCTTTGATATCAGATCTCTCTTACGGCTTTTGAGATGCGTGCTCCTTTAGGGCTTTCCTTTTATACCCCAAAACGAGGCCTTTCCTTCTTCTCTCATCTCCTAATTCTACCCTCTTCCTCTTCCTCTTCCTTCTCTCTCTCTTCTCATTCTCCTCATACGCTATAAGGAGAAAATCTCAGAGAGAGAGTGATGGCGAACAATGAGGGAGAGATGCAATGTGGGTCCATGTTGTTTAAGCAAGAGGAGCTACAAGAGATGAGTGGGGTCAATGTTGGTGGCGATTACGTTGAGGTCATGTGTGGTTGTACCAGTCACCGATACGGCGATGCTGTTGCTAGACTTAGGGTTTTCCCCACCGGTGACCTTGAAATCACCTGCGAATGCACACCTGGTTGCGATGAAGGTCTCTCTTTTTTTGTCTCTACTGTCTCTTTCTCGTGTCTTTCTGATGCTTTTGGGAAAATGGGTTTTGATTTGTGTGCATGTTACATGTGAATGTGTGTGAGATTAAACGTTTGTCTCTGTCTAGCTACTATCACATTGGGCTGGTAAAGCTAGGGTCTTTAGCATGATTACATATTTATCAATGAGTCTTAGTGTATGCTAGCTAGATCCGTTCTTGTAGAAAATGAAATGACTTGATTTGCCACAGTAATGTTTTAGGCTGTCTGTTTATCTGTAAATGGTAATGCGTCTCTTTGTTACTGGCCAAGTGGTAGCTTTATTGACAAATGATATGTCTCGCTTAGCTGTACGTGTATGTCAAAGTTTGATGCAACCTAGTTCTTGTGGTATCTTGTAGCTAACAATTCCATCTCTAGCTTATTTGGTATAGATGCTCATTTAGAGCTCTCTTTGAAAGTAAAAGTGACTGACTTGAACAGTTTTGATTGTATGATGCTAGACAAGTTGACACCAGCTGCATTCGAGAAGCATTCTGGAAGAGAAACGGCAAGGAAGTGGAAAAACAATGTGTGGGTTATCATTGGGGGCGAAAAGGTTCCATTGTCAAAGACAGTATTGCTCAAGTACTACAATGAATCATCAAAGAAGTGCAGTAGATCAAACAGATCACAAGGTGCCAAAGTTTGCCATAGAGATGAGTTTGTTGGGTGTAACGATTGTGGTAAAGAGAGGAGGTTCAGGCTGAGGAGCAGAGACGAATGCCGCTTGCACCACAATGCAATGGGTGATCCAAACTGGAAATGCTCAGATTTCCCATACGACAAGTAGGTGTCTTTTGTTGTCCTTGTATGTACTTAAGTTTGATGCAAATGATGTATTATATCAATGAATGGTGTGGTGGTCGTAGGATAACATGTGAGGAGGAAGAAGAGAGAGGGAGCAGGAAGGTGTACAGAGGGTGCACACGTTCACCTAGTTGCAAAGGCTGCACTTCCTGCGTCTGTTTTGGCTGCGAGTTATGCCGTTTCTCTGAGTGTACTTGCCAGACTTGTGTCGACTTCACCAGCAATGTCAAAGCTTGAAGAAGGCAGTCCATTAAGAAAAGAAAAAAAAATGTCTGTCTCAGACTTTGTTCGTTGCATTTAATAACTTATTCTAAAACTCCAAACAGTTAATTATCTTATCTATGGGTTGTGAATGGAGCAATTGAAAAAAAAGTAGAAAAAGTTGATTTCCAAGAAGAACATGCAGACGAGCATGCCTGAGTTTAGTGCATGTCTAGATTTTTGGCTAGTGGCAGGGAAAAGTGTTATTAATAGTTTGTTGTTACTCTTTATTTTATTAGCTGTTGACAGCTTTGTGAGACGAAGTTGTCAATGGCACAGCTACTCGGTCTGTGATTTAGCCATTTAGGAGATGGGACATGGAAAGAGACATTTTCTTAATACCCAAAAAGCCCTGACGTCTTGTTTTGAACACAGTAACCATATGGGATCCCTTAAGTGATGTATACTTTTATTATCAACAACAAACATTAGAATCATAAAGACCAAGTCGTCACCAGGTAAAGAGGATACGAGAATAAATTCATCAGAAACATGTGAAACATGTGAAACGTGAAACCAAAGACGTAGAGGCATGTATGAACTTCAACATGTTTTTGTATCAAAAAAGTGTTTTAGAGTATAACTAGACTCATAAAGTAGTACATCGACTCCTGTTCTGTTACAACCAAAATTCATATCTTAAGGATCACATAACTGAAACCTGCATCCACAAATACGAGGCAAACATAGTGTTTCCTTCATCATACATACTAGACTACCTATAAATCAGAGATCAAACTATGAAATCCGCGGATTCATTCAGAGTCTTTCTCGCACGCCAATACACTCCATTGGCTGTCTCTGATGTTCCCAGCTGCAATAAACATCAGAAAGATTGTCAGTTAGCATACTTGACACTAAGTCATAGTATTGGTTTTGGTCAGGGTATTAAGAATCCACTTTACCTTTGTCTCCAATGAGTAGTAATTCTTCCACAGCTCCACGTCTTGACCGTAACTTGCAACAGCAGAATCATACAGCTTCCGGGCATTACTGAGACCATCTTTATCACCTACTGATATGAGGTTGGTCTCTATTTCAATGCAACCTTTGTATAGAACAAGACTGGGACCAGGAAGAGCCAAGAACCTGCAGTTTTACGGTAACAGTGGTGAGAATAAAGTCCATGTGTGACTCAAGGGACTGGAGGAGTAGTGACTCACCTCTTGTATATCTTCCTCGCACTGTGGGCCCCTTTTGTTTCAAGAACAAATTTCACCACTGTGGAAGCAAGAGAAAACACATGGTCGCTCCCATGGCTTTTGGTTGCTGATAGGATGGACATCTCTACAAGTTTGTCCAAATAAGTTCGCTGATGAGCAAAGAAATTAAAAGCCTGCAATACAATAAGCATTTTATTAGTGTAGTCTTAACAAACTAGTGTATTGTCTAGAAAATATATTAGTCACATACCATTAGCCACAAGCTCTCAGATTCTGAGATCGGTACTTTCCTCAAAGCATTTGAAAGGAGCTCAAAGACTGTCTGAAAATCTGCTTTACTAGGAGATGAGTTCTCTGAAAGTGATCTTATTTCAATGGAAACTCTTGAAAGCCACAACTTAGCTGATCCAGCAAATTTTTCAGAGCAGAGCTTTTCTGCTAGCTTCTGAGCTTCATGAGTCTTTTCCAGTTTCAAGTACAGAGAAACATATTCATCAGCAAGCTCTTCAGTCAAACAGCCAGTTTCATCAGCCTTTTGGTACACGTTTATGATATGTGAAATGATCGGATTAGACAAAGAGGAGATTTCATTCTCGTCGCCGTTTGACTGTACAATAGCCTCCATCAGAAAATTTATATAAATCTCAAACATAGAACTTGACGTAACAGTTTGCAAGCCTTCTTCAAAAACCTGCATTCAGGGGACAAGATTTAAGACCTATCAGATATTGTACTTTCTAGTTTCTACTACTAAGCCGAAACAGATTGTGGTAAAGCAAGTTAGTATAGTCCTAAAGAAAAGCCCCCCCATAACCAATGTTCCACCTGTCCTCTCCGACATTATTAAACTAGGCAATTTGACTTCAGGTTCAAACCAAAAAGAGTGAGCGTAAAATCAAGACTAAAGATTTGATCTATGTTAAGGAAATGCAGCACAACTATGGCCGCCACATTCTTTAACAGATTTCAGCATTTAATAAATTTCTAACCCCTAGTCATAAGTTAAGATTTGTTTACCTGAATAGCCTTTTGCATTTGAGGATTTGCAAACTCTAGGCCTGCCTCATTGCTAATACAACCACTCATTTCATGTCTTGCAAGCCAATTCCAGTATTCAGGTTCATTGCAAAAATCACGCTTCAGGTCACTTAGAATGGTATTGCGCATTTCATCTGAATGCGCTAAGTCTGTTGCCTCTAGAATCTCCAAAAAACGCTTCCTCAAGTCAAAACTAGATGGAATAGCCTCAACGGCTCCACTATAGATGGTCTGAAGAACATTGGACCCTTTCTCTTTTAAGAAATCAACTTTCTCAGTCACATCCTCAACATCTTCGACAATAGAGTCCTCGTCATTCTCTTCTTTTTCATTTCCTTCTTTCTCATCTAGCGACATAAATAACTCTTTGTTCTCATCTTTCCATTGCTCATCCTCAACGGTTTTCGTGTCACGCACCAAACTTCCTTTATCTTCACCAAGGGCAACTTTACGAGCTTTCAGCTTATTTAGAAAAGTAAGTTCCATTCGCAGATACTCAACCCACAGGTCTTCAGAGTTTGAACACACTCTCAGCCCATTCAGCATAAGAGCACGAGCTGCTGTAACATTCAAGTTTCTATCAAATTCCCAAGATGCAGCATATATCCACACTCCAGCCACTTTTGGATGAAACCTTATTGCTTGAGCCAATGCCTACACATGTTTCAGATAATATAAACGCAATTAAACATCGACATATACCCACCAAAGACAAATCATTAACAAAGCAACCAGCAAATTTCAAATCTTTTACCTTTTTCATTCTTCCATGCCTCTTCTGTTTACAAAACTCGAGATACCTAAACCACAAATTGATATCACCTTTATACCTCATCGTCGCCAATCTATAAATCTCAACAATCCTAGCCACACCGGCGAAATCAGATACTGATTTCTTCTTTCTCTTCTTAGTCACACGCGCCACCGATTTCCTCCGTAGCTGACGGAGCTCATCGAGCTTAACCTCATAGTCAATATAGGCTATGAAATCTTCTTTGAGTGGGCTTGGACGCTTGAGCCGGTACTCAAACTTACGCCGCTGCTTCACGATCTCAGCTATCTCAGCACGAGTGAAGATTTCTCTTCGTTCTAGATCATCAAGCTCGTCAACCATCCGCTCGAGGCGGTATTGAACTACGTCGGCCATGGCTGCTGCTTCTCGATTCTCGGCGGGGACTGATAACGGTAGGGCAAACGCTTAATGCTTCTTCTTCTTTCTTCAGTTATTATATAATGGGCCGTAAGAGTAAGAAGCTATTGGGCCTACGTCTAATTTTATCACGGCCCAATGTTAAAACTCTTGCTATGAGCTATTTGTTGTTGTTCTGGGGGAAAAGCTTTAGAAGTTGAAGACGACGATGACGCTTTTAGCTCTCTCTTCTTCTCTGTCTTCTCCTTCCTTCTTCTGCCGCAATTCTCGTATTCGTTTCTCTCCTGTGTCGCGTATTTCTTCTCTTAATGGTGATAATAAGCTTACAAATTCTCCGCCACAGTTTTTAAATGCCGGCGCGAGTCTCCGTCGTTTTGTGGCTCCGGGGAAGTTTCCAAGTGTGAGACTTAGGGTTTTGACGAGGTGCGAGAAAGAAAATGCACCCAAAGGTGGGATTGAAGATGACGCGGAGCGATTTGCGAGACGAGAGAGCACGATGCCTGATAGATTCAGATATTTGACCAAAGAAGCTCCAGATAGTCCAATTATATGGCCATGGTTTGTTGGTACGTTTCTGCTTACTTTTGGCTTCGTTTTAGTTACCGTGAATCATAAGTCTTGTAGCAAAATCAAATTTTTGTTCTTGTTCTCAATCGCTGAAGCATTTCTGACTCAAGACCCTGAGATTGGAATTTAGGGACTATACTCTGGTTTAGCATTTGAATAGTAGTCTAGTGAATTCGAGTTTTGTATACCTTGTTGCATAGTTCGAATAAGCTTTGGATAAATGAAGTAACATCTTGATCTTCTGTTGTAGCGCTGGGGTTTCTCGTTTATGCGTGGAGAGCTGTTTTGTTTGAGCTATCCAACTGGAGAAAAGCGGCTTTCGCTATCCTTGCGTTTGTGGGAGACCTTTCGAAGTTTGCATTGGCTCTTGTCTTCCACTTTATAGGCGATCCCATCACTTCTCTCATCAGCCTTGTAGAGACTGCAATGTACAGTGTTAGGGCGTTCTACTCCGGGATTGTGGCTTACACGCCTGTGAGAGAGTTAACCACGGTAATTCTTCTTGCATCCTCAGTGCTTGCTATAGGAGAAGCAGTTGCACCAGAGTCAATCAGCAAGCAGCCGTATGTGGTAACTATTGCGGGTCTGGTGGGGTATGCAGCGGTGCAGAGTTATATCTCAGAGCCGTTCTTCTGGACTGTCTTGTTAGGTTTGTATGGGTACTCGCGGTTGATAAAGAAGAGAGACGATGTGACCTCGGCTCTTCCTTCTGCAGCTGTTCTGGCAGGAGTAGGGGAGCCATGGGTGAGAGTGGTGGCTATCACAGGGTATCTGGCTCTAGCCATGTATCACAATTCAACGAAGACCTCCTCAGAAGAAGAGAGTCAGATCTTAAGGAGGGCACCACCAATGCCGTTGTTGGCTGCAGCATTAGCCATTGGCGTCCGACTTGCTGCAAAATGGGCTGGATACAGACACTTGACTTGGATGATTGTTTGATTCTCTGCTGAAACAAAGAACTTTAGAGACGAACAAAACTAGTTTGTGTTGTAACTTGTTGTACCTTTCCCCAATGTTTGAAGAGAAATTTTTGATGATACAAGAAAAAGGTTTTGTTTCTCTGTTTGGATAATGTTAGTTAATACGGCCCATTTCGAGAACTGGTGGTGGGCTATTTCTTAGCTAGAAGCCATCTAAGTAGATTTCAGCTGTAATTAGGGCTTCACAATGACCCTATATAACGGAGCGTCACCACCTTCTTCTTCCTCCTCCTAACATCTCATTTAGTCCGCATTTTCTTTGTATTGTTCGATTTCTATAGTTATTTTTCACCTGTGTACATGGTTTTACTGTTTTGGGGGAGAAAGGATTTGTTTTTAGATTGCCTCACATCACCTTTAGCTTGTTTTCGATATAAAACCACGGAAACAAAGCTAGTCTTCGAGGCATATATTGAACTGCGGTGTTAACGTGGAGGCATACTTGTTCATCATAGTTTAGCCTCTAAAATTATCCGCTAAACCACTTCATTTTCATTTATTCGTTTTTGCCTTTGTTTTTTGTTTTCCAGATTTGGCATTTGTCTGAAACTGGCTAATTATGAGCAAAATCATTTGGAATCTGTGAATCAAAATAGTCGCTTGTTCTTGACCCGGTTGAATTCGATGTGAATTGGATCGATTGCTAAACAAACAAAAACGAGGACAGCTTGAATTTGTGGGATTAATAGAGTGTTGCCATTCTTGTGGGCTTTGGACCTTGGATGTGTGCTGATTTATAAACTGACCCTTCTACCAAATTTTGTGTTGCGACATAAACTTGAATCTGACGACATATCCATGTGCAACATCAATATAATAGTTCTTATTTAATCACACATAATTGGTTGCACGATTTCCGAATGGCACAAGCTAATCAATTGTAACTAACTTAAGCTAATCAATTGTATGTAACTTGAATAATCAATCGACCAGATAAAAAAAGGAGACTTTGTATCCACGACATCTGGATTATGGAGACACTAAGCGTTTTTAATTAGTGAAAAGTCGCTACTAAAGCTCAGTACTTGAACTCGGTCAGAGGTTTCTCTTGGATCTCTTCAACTTTGTCTTCTCAGAATCAAACCTCTGAAGACTTTTCACCAAAATGACATTACTTTCCTCTCTCGGAAGAGCCTCTCGATCTGCTCCACTTGCCTCTAAGCTCCTCCTCCTCGGCACTCTCAGGTTTCATTGCCTTTCAATGTTCACTTTGTCATCGCTTTCCAAAAGTCGGGACCTTTCTTAGATGTTTTCCTTTTCTCAAATCCGATGTATCTCGAATCTTTGACTTTTGCCGCCTTTAATCTCAATATTTTCCTAACTTTAACTGTAGTATTTCTGATTAGCTTGTTCTGTATCTTTAGCTAAGTTCTTGTTGTGGGTGAACAAAAAAATCACATTTGGGAATTGCTCATTGAGAGTGTGTTTGTGTATTCTTACACATTTGCAGCGGTGGAAGTATAGTGGCATACGCTGATGCTAACGAAGAAGCTAACAAAAAGGAGGAGCATAAGAAGAAGAAAGTAGTTGTGCTTGGGACTGGTTGGGCTGGTATAAGTTTCCTTAAAGATCTCGACATAACTTCCTACGATGTTCAGGTTGTGTCTCCCCAGAACTACTTTGCCTTTACGCCATTGTTACCTAGCGTCACTTGTGGAACTGTTGAAGCTAGAAGCATTGTGGAGTCTGTCCGTAATATAACCAAGAAGGTAACAAAGGCCTCTCTTTCAAACTGTATGCAGGCATCATCACCATCTGCTAAGTTCTTACTTAAATAGTATCTGTTGTTGTTGTTATCAGAAAAATGGGGAAATTGAATTGTGGGAAGCAGATTGTTTTAAGATTGATCATGTTAATCAGAAGGTTCACTGTCGACCAGTTTTCAAGGATGATCCTGAAGCAAGCCAAGAATTTTCCCTTGGATATGACTACTTGATCGTAGCAGTGGGAGCTCAAGTTAACACATTTGGCACTCCTGGTGTACTTGAGAATTGCCATTTTCTCAAGGTAACTTTCATGGTTTCAACTTGTGAAGATTATAATTCTCCCAATTTCATAATTCCTTTCTTCAAAAATACTGCAGGAAGTAGAGGATGCACAGAGGATTCGTAGAGGAGTGATTGATTGCTTTGAAAAAGCAATCCTTCCTGGCCTCACTGAGGAACAAAGAAGAAGAAAGCTTCATTTTGTAATCGTGGGAGGAGGTCCTACTGGTGTGGAGTTTGCAGCTGAGCTACATGACTTTATTATAGAGGATATCACCAAAATATACCCTTCAGTCAAAGAGCTCGTAAAAATAACACTCATTCAATCTGGAGACCATATTCTGAATACGTAAGTAATCAACAGTACTATAGACTTCTTCATCATTTCTTCATGCCAGGCTTGATTGTGGAGTTTGACAAGTGGTTGACTGGTTGTTGCAGGTTTGATGAACGTATCAGTTCATTTGCTGAACAAAAGTTCACGCGAGATGGTATTGATGTTCAGACTGGAATGCGTGTAATGTCTGTGACTGATAAAGATATCACAGTGAAAGTCAAATCAAGTGGAGAACTCGTAAGTATTCCTCATGGATTGATATTGTGGTCCACTGGAGTTGGAACCCGTCCAGTTATCAGCGACTTCATGGAGCAAGTTGGCCAAGGAGGCAGACGTGCGGTGGCAACTAACGAGTGGTTACAAGTGACAGGATGTGAGAATGTATATGCAGTTGGCGATTGTGCTTCCATAGCTCAACGAAAAATCTTGGTCTGTGAACCCCATTAGACTGTTGATGCTATTCCCTTCTTTTTTTCATATGCATGCTAAATCTTGATAGATTCTTGTGAATCTTAATTTAGGGGGATATTGCAAACATATTCAAAGCTGCAGATGCGGACAACTCAGGAACCTTGACCATGGAAGAGTTAGAAGGCGTGGTTGATGATATTATTGTGAGGTATCCGCAGGTGGAGCTCTACCTGAAAAGCAAGCATATGAGGCATATTAACGATCTGCTGGCAGATTCTGAAGGAAATGCAAGGAAAGAAGTAGACATTGAGGCATTCAAATTGGCTCTCTCGGAGGCTGATTCACAGATGAAAACCCTGCCTGCAACTGCTCAGGTACTTGGTGAATTCACCTATGCGTAGAATCGTGGGTTTTATCTAGGATGTCAGGGTCAATGGTCTGCTTGTTTGTTTGCATAGGTCGCTGCCCAGCAAGGTGCTTATCTTGCAAAATGCTTCAACAGGATGGAGCAGTGTAAAGAGCTACCTGAAGGTCCTAAGCGCTTCAGAACTGGCGGGCATCATCAGTTTCGCCCCTTCCAGTATGCCTAATCTAATGAACTCAGGACCTTGCATCCTCATAAACTTCCAAGATATAGAGATGAAAGCTCTTCGCTTGATTACAGGTACAAGCACTTTGGACAATTTGCTCCACTAGGAGGGGACCAAGCAGCAGCTGAACTACCTGGAGACTGGGTTTCAGCTGGAAAAAGCGCCCAGTGGCTCTGGTATTCTGTTTATGCCAGGTAAACGCTGAGAAACTCTTTTATTCATTATAGTAAATGCACAGAATTTGAAACATGAAACATGAATGATGCAGCAAGCAAGTTAGCTGGCGAACGAGGGCTCTGGTGGTGTCGGACTGGACAAGGAGGTACATATTCGGGAGGGATTCAAGCCGCATCTGACTCAATACTGCATTTTGTAATGTGTTTAAGAGGAAACCAAGATACAGTCTCTCTCTTTTTCGTTTGTTTTTGGTGTAAATTTCACAAAGCTGTGGCCAAACTTCTTGTTTGTGAGTGGCAAAGCAAAAACCTTTTGAAAGAATCTTTCTTCATGAAGCTGACATTTACAAAAGATAACAAAAACTCACAATCTTAATGTGTATTTAGAAAAGACATTAAGCATTCCAACAAAGATTCTTGCTCTGCGAGCCGAAAAACAAAATCAAAACCAAACAAATTCACAATCAAGTAACCACAACAAGAGTTGTGGATTTTACTCAAATTGATAAGCGGATCATTCATTCTTCAAACTTCAGAAGCTGGCAAAAAGTGAAGTTACGATCCTTGGCTTGTAATTCTGCAACTCTCTTAGCAGCACCTGAATCACGAGGGCTCCCTCCCACACGACGAAGCGTTCTGATCTTAGGTAGCTCCTTAACTATAGGAGACTCGTCACCGTTCTCACCACTGCTATACAGATCAACTTCACTTGGAATCTCCCATCTCTTCTTCACTCTCCCTTCACTCTTGTTACTTTCATCAGAAGCTCTTCTCTTCTCCGACCTCTTATGATTCTCTTTCTCTTCATCCTCAGGCAACGACCTTTTCCTAACATCTTTCTCTCCAGTCTGCGTTTTACCCATTTGACTGTACCTACTAGCCACAACTCTTCCTGGTTTCAATGGTTTCCTTAAAGAAACATTCTTTTCATCTTCTTTGAATAGCCTCTTAGGCTGGATTGTTAAGAGAACTCCTTCTTCTTTCTTCACAGCTCTCTTTGACCCCACCGTCGTAGCTGCTTGCTTCTGAGCTGCCGTCATTTTCGCTTTGCGAGATCTCGGACTCAGACTCAAACTCGTTCTTCCTTTACCTCGTGTCGTCACTTGACCTTCTTCGATTCCAGGAAGCTTAAAGAAACAAGACTTGCGTCGATTCTGAGCTGATTGAAGAGGAGTCACAGTTTCAGATTTCTTCGCGGAATTGAATATCTCCGCTGGTCCAAGACTAACGCCTCTACGAGTGGCTCTTGATTTCGATCCTGTAAAACACGAATCGTCGAATTTCACTTGTTTCTGAGATGATTCCATGAACTTCGCCGGAACGATTCTTCCACGTATAGCAATGCTTCTTGCGGTTTGCTCCGCCTTCTCTAATCGGAGCGACTCCAATTTCGTCGATAATCGTCCGATCTCCTTCTCTACTTCTTCGATCTCTGCATCGATATCTCGCTTTTTACTCCGATCTGCGGCGGATTTGGTCTTCACGGTCTTGGATTTTGCTGACGGAGCTTCGGTGATCGAGACTGAGGATTGGAGCGAAGAGGAAACCGAAATCGGAAACTGATTCTCCTTGCTACAATCGGAATCGAATGATTCGTTGAGGTGAGACCAAGAAGAAGCTTCGATGGCGGAAGTGATTTGAGAATCTCCATCGTCGAAGGCAGCGTTGTTCCAGATCTGAAGCTTTGGAGGAGCGTTAAGCGTTTCTGTTGCCTCAATTGATGTCATATTCAGAGCGATTTGATCTTCTTCTACGAGAAATTTAGGGTTTGGAGAAAGAATTGGACACTTGAGGAGGAAGAAGGAAGAAGCGAGTATTTCTTGAGGATTATTTGACCGTTGGAAATGAAGGAGACGTTACTCATTACTCCATTAAGGAGCGTCGTCAGATTTGGACCGTTGGATTAAGCAGCCACGCTCCGATTTCATTCAAAGCCAAGTTACATAAATGGGCCAAATAGCCCAAGAGCTGATCTCGTTGTGGGCCTCTTGTTCCTCGCACAATTGGCCCGACGAATATAACATTTCAGTTTGCTCGTAAGATGAATTATAGGACCTACCTCAATAATGACAACCACAATAGATAAATAAATAAAAGCATTATGGAGTGACTGACTTGTCTGTCTCTTTGGATAACGATGGTTTTGGAATATTTTAGTACTATTGTTTAATTTAGAATCGTATTTTACTGTGGATAAAGTTGAAATTAGTGGTAATCGCAATCAAGATTCCAGATTGTAATAAAGTTGGTGAGCGAACGATGTTTTAAGATATAGAAAATGAACAGAGTTCTCTCATAATCCAAGGCTTGCTTTGATCTTTTAGAACATTCTAATATTCACAGAGATGTAACCAAACTATACAGTTGCATCCAGAAAATCCGACTCAAGCGATTTCATAAGCACGAGTCAACCACCACAGATGAACCAAACTATATACAGTTTGCATCAGAAAAAAATTCTGATTCAGCGGAGTTCATGAGCGAGCCACGACCATCATTATCTGAATTTAGCCTTGAGCCCAGCAGTTGAGGTACATGACTTGTCGGAGAGACTCATCGGGAGTGGAAGAAGAGGTACGACGTCTTTCTTCCGAAGGGAGAGAGTCGCCGGTTAGATCTGCGGCGGCGAGAGGACGGAGATCGGAGGAAAGTCTTCGTTGGAGACGGTGAGCAGAGGTGAGACCGCTTTTTAACTTGACGCCGTGATCGGCGTTTCCTTGAACAGCTACGAACGATGCTGCCATCCACACTTTGTTCAGATAACTCATTCTTTAATAGTGATTATATGTTGTAGATCCTTTCTTCGTAAATTGGAAACCTTTGAAAGATTTGAGAAGCTTTTGTTAAAAAGGAAGATTAGTTCGATTTTTGTAGGAAGGAAATGAAGAGATGAGGTTGGTACTTATAGCCAGAGGGATATTGGGGTGAGGGTAAATAGGTAAATTCAAAAAGATCTAAAATAAGCGATACCGTGCACAATGGATTAGTGGGATCCAGGTATAGGAAAGCGATACGGTACGATATGGTTAAGTTATCGTGAAATATCTCGGGGGAAATTGAAAGTGCTGAGTAATGAGGAAACAAGTGGCGAGCTTAGAGGGTCCTATCCTCAAGATGAGTCACCCTTGCTTCAATTATCGACCCCTTCATGTGGGCCCCATTCTTAATTATTTTTGTAATTTGGTTTTTTTTTTTTTTTTTTTTTTTTTA
>Ga0041059_1001322_pt1 | contig 19794 bp, 20 predicted proteins | sample AraColnosormetaG_FD_56232 | JGI IMG/M metagenome (GOLD analysis project Ga0041059, IMG submission 56232) | Arabidopsis roots microbial communities from North Carolina, USA - Col MF nosort | ecosystem: Host-associated > Plants > Roots > Unclassified | place: USA: North Carolina | collected... | reverse complement strand
TTTTTTTTTTTTTTTTTGTTGGTGGAGACGAACAACAACAACACCAACAGAAGACAGAAATGGCAACCGCAGCTCTCTCCGCCGCCCGACCCAACCGCCTTAGCTCAGCCTCCTCCGATGTTCCTCTCCACCCCCTATATCTCCCTACCAAGCTCCAATTTCCTTCCCGTAAGACTCAGCTGTGGCGCTCCGCCGCGATTCTCTTACCCACACGGCGGCGATGCGCTCCGCCTAGAGCTAGTTCTCGCGCCGACGATTCTCCACCCTTCGATATGTCTGTGGAGACGGCGCTTAAGGTTCTCGGAGTCTCCGAAGGAGCTTCCTTCGACGAAATTCTTCGTGCCAAGAAATCGATCCTGGCTTCTCGTAAGGACGACCCCAACGCCATCTCTCAGGTGACTGTTTTCAATTTTCACTCTCCAATCAACAAATTCGCTAATTTTCTATATTTGTTCCATTACTAGTTTTAGCTTCCATGGAAAGAGATAGACTTTCTTGTTCTTAAGCCTCACTGTAATTTTCTCAGGCTGAGGCTGCATATGACATGCTGCTGATGCAGAGCCTAAACCAACGCCGAGCAGGAAAAGTTGTAAGCAACAACATTCGCTACGCTGATGTTAAATCTAGTAACCCTCTGGGAACAAGTACTGTGACTCAGTGGATGAAGAATCCACCTGTCTCTGTTGATATGCCTTCCACGAGCGATCTCGGGATACAAGCTGGAGTCTATGGAGCCATGATGGTTTTGACTTATGTGAATGGGAGTTCCTTTGAATCTTCTGGGATGCCTTATGCTGGTGCTGATGTGCCCGGACTTATATTGGCTAGCAGCTTTGGGGCTTCCCTATACTTTATGACCAAAAAGAAAGTCAAGCTAGGTAAATGATAACTTCCATCTTCTTCCACAAGCGAGCACCTCTGATGTTGTTATGTGTTTTGATACAGGGAAAGCAGCTGCGTTGACGGCAGGAGGATTAGTGGCAGGTGCAGTGGTGGGATCAGCCATTGAGACCTGGCTGCACGTTGATGTGGTTCCGTTTCTGGGTCTCCACTCCCCAGCTGCAGTCGTGAGTGAATTCATAGTATTCTCTCAGTTCTTGGTGTCTCTATGCTTAAGGTAGAACTTTGTACATTGGCTTATGCAAATTTGGCTCAACCTGTCACGCTGGTATATGTACTTCGTTTATATGCATTTTGTACAGAACACTCAAAAGTAAACAACTCCTAGACATCCATTTTCATACTCATTATCTATTCCTTGGAACTCTGAAGTTTCTGTTGCCTAAACCAAATCAAAGAACTAGCATGTGCACGCTCTCACACACAGTTAATCAGTACAGCTACTACATATGTAGACTAGTCACGGATTTTGGAACAAATATGGACGCCGATAAATTGAATTAGAAGCGTAGTTTCTGTTGGCAAGGTGGCACCAGCCCCTCGCACTGACCAAAAGGCCCTCTGACACAGCTCTTGGAAGTAGCGGCAGACCCCTTCAATCTTCTTCAGATCAAAGTAGAACCCTTGGTCCCAACCACTTTGCATTTCCATGCACTCCATTTAACAACCTAGTAGTACATTCTCTTGTTGTGTCCATTTGCACTCTCACTCTAGAAATGGCAATAAGTGTTCATTTACCTGCGTCTTCTCTCTCCCTAGATTTTATTAGCAGACCCATAAATACCACAGAGAAGCAACTGTCCAAGAATTATCATCCTGCCTTGTGGGTTTGAAAGAGAGATAAATGACGGAACTTGGGTTGTTTTCCAACAAATTAAGAAAATAACAAGAGCATTTTTATTGCTAACTCTAATCCTTACATTGAACATCATCAAGTTGTTGAATTTTCCCACCATATATTGCATCATTTACAGCTCATGATATGAAAACGTAGTTGGTCTTTACGGGACGTTGAAAACTACCTAATTATTTGGTAAGTGCATCCGCTTAGGTCAAATTGAGAGGAACTAGTCGAGTAAAAAGGTAACATGTGAAGCAACAAGTCACCTTACAGCAATTTCAGAGTTGATATTAACAACATATGATGATAAAGAAATGAGACTTGCTCAATGCTCCGTAAAACACAAGTTTGAGGTACAAAAAGCAACTTATAAGAGAAGGTCAGTTCAAACCGTACGATCCAACGATGTTGCTTACAGTTTGCGCAAAGGTTCTCGAGGTTATCTTTTTGCCAGGGACATGAAAGGGGTTTGAGACTGCATCAACGTAAGCAGCATGGAACTTCCTGAAGAACTGAAGAAAACACACAAAGAATGAAACTCTTCTTCACATATTTGGTGCTAAGAGGAAGTAACATACACAAGTAGAAGAACCAACTGTAACTTTGGTAAGGAACTCTATAGAACTAGTAAGTGGATAACATTGGTTAAAGTAGAGGATATGAGCAGATGAAAGATACTTACACTTCTCACATCGGTGTCTCTAACATCCAAATCAGTAGTGACCAATATAAATTTAACCTTGGTATTAGTCAAGTAACCATACCTGCAGAGGAAGAATAAGAAGAAGCCATTAAAGGAGTATCCCCAACAACACAAAGTCATCAGAGAGAGTGAGGGAATGTGCTTATTACACTTTGTAGTTCACAGTAGGATAGAGCAAGCCAAGAAAAGCCTCGTTCAGTGTTGTACCAGACTTTTTCGGATTGTTCACTGAAGAAACAGACTAAACCACATTAATAAGATGAAGAAATGCAGAGCAAAAACCAAAAGGAGATTGGATTGGATTGGATAAAAGGACCTCGCTCTTCGATGACATCAAGGGAGCAATGAACAATGTGGTGGAGCTTGAGAGCATCGTCAGCATCCGTGAAGCTTTGTATGTAAAGCGGATTGTTCTGTTATTTCGATCCATAGGGAAGTTCAAGTCAGAAACGGTAAGACCTAATGAAATCAGATCACAATAGAAACTCGGAATGTAAATTCTGCGGCAGACCTGGTGGCCGACGACGGCGACGCAAACGATCATCTTCTCCCTTGCAGATCTCCGAATCTCGAAACTGATAAATTTTTCCGACGATTCACTTCAGATTCCAAAAACCGTCTAGACTCAAGAGTCGTCGTTTTATGGGCTGGGCTTTATTATCAATAACTATTGGCTTTTTAGTCACATGTAATCCTAACTTTAATATGTTTCAAACTGATCCCGAATTCCTTATTTCTTTATAAGGACATACACTAATTTCCTAATTTATCAGATGTCCCCAACATAGACAAGTACTTGGTATCATGTCAAAAATTCATCTCAAGCTACTTTCATTTTTTCACTTAACCGACCTGCAAAATGTTTTTTTGTCTGCAAATCCCCAAATACAGAGACATCTTGTGAAGAAATCATGGAGAATGATAGATAATGTAAAGTCCATTTCAATATTGGTAAATTCTAAATTCAGACCTTATTATAAGGAGAGATGATCAACACTATAGTCTGAAATACCTCTAACACAATATCTCATTCTCTTCCTATTAAGAAGCATTACATTCGAAATTACGAACAAACAAAAACGCATGGAACCAATACAGATGGTGAGAAAACATAGACAAGACCCCAAATGTGAAAATGTGGAGAGAAATAGTCATTGGCCGGTTTTGAGGATCTTCCTCTGCCTGAGGAATCTAGCGATTGGAGGAGTCAACGCCATCGTGATCGGAACTCTGATCGGAAAAAGCGCCTTATTGCACAAAACCGCCAACGCTAGGGCTCCGCCGGCCGATTTCGCAAGCTGTTTCGTCTTGTTATCGCTCGTAACGGAACCTTGCTCTTCCAGCTTTAAATCGAGGCTAGGGTTAGGGTTTTCCTTGCTGGAGAACCATGGGATTTGGTATTTCTCCAAGAGCGATTCGACATCGACGTTGTTCTTGATCGCGATGTAGAATCCACTAATTGAGACGCCGGAGACCGAGAAATGGACTCCAAGCGCGACTTTTCCGTACTTCTTCACAATCTCCTTGAGCCGAGTCGCCATCGAAATCGGTGATTTTCAGAATCTTCCAGAAGCGAAGCCGACGCACATGAGGAAAGAAGGTTTGTTCAGCTTAGGGTTTATCTTCATTTAAACCCCTCTTGGGCCTATTTCGGTCCATTTCAAAGCCCGTTAGTATTCTTATAAACAATAATTGTCTACATTTGCGCCTATTAAAAAATAAAGTTGTCACCTTTTTAGTAGCCGAAGGATTGATTCGTTATGACGTTTATGGTCGTGTAAATGTTAATTTTTCTTAGTAGTTTGGTCTTCATATTTTTCAAAGATGGTTGCCAAAATTGACCAAGTCAGTGTCAGTGGCTGCTACAGTTGGATAGAAGCCTCCATCATCAAATCAATTATACAAATGACACAAATTTAATATTTGTCGTGATTGTCATTTTCAGGTTATTAACTTGCATGACCACACCATGTCGTTTCTAGCATAATAATATAAGAGTAATTGTTGGAGACCTTTGTCTTCTCTTGATCTTCTCAGACGGCAGTTCATAACAAAACTCCTAATTAAGAATTTGGTAGTTGGATCCCAGGTACTTTTTTATATGCACACGATTCTATTATACAATGGACTCTGGCTGATCGAATTGTCCGGTGTACACGCAGGTTTGCATACCGATCCGGGGATGGATTTCTTCCATTCAAGAGAGAAGAGACATGGCAAAAGAGCAGGTCAGTTCTACTTATTGTTATATGATGATGATGACAAATAGAAGACCTATTTAGGTTAGATGGTGGCTAAACTGAACTGGTGTCTACAGGATTGTTTGGTCACAAAAGTGCGAGCAAGAGCAACCCGTCGAGCCCTCCTCATCTTGCTGAGGGTCGGTCTCAGCCGACAACTCATTTCGGCATGAAAAGATCGGAATCAGAGTACGCGTTTCCCATCTCCGATGAACAAACCACTCACTGGAAACCACAACAGCAAGCCTCTGAACGCATCCCAAATTCCCACCAACGGCCTCCAGTCTACAGATATAGCACGGTACTCTCAACTCCTTGTGATGAGATTTACAGTTTCTTTCAATTTCCATGGTTTTCATTCTTTGTTCCAAACTCCAGCCTGAGCGTCCTAGAGAGCCTGATGAGGATGTGACTCCAAGGAGCAACGGTTCTGGGAGCCCTTTTCGATCTGCCAGAACCCGCACGGTACCAAATCACTTTTGTTCTTTTTTTTCAATCTGCTGATTTGGAACCAGTAACAAAGTTTTGTCTGTGAGTGGAGTGCAGCCTGATCGTCGTAAAAGGTCTAGCGAGATAACCAAAGAGCTGTACGAGAGAATGTATGAGGCAGATGCCAATGTGAGTCCATTTCACCCCTTCAGAAGCCGCTCTCCAGCTCCCTACAACACCGTACTAATCCTACTCAATGTTGTTTTACATACTTCTCATTTAGTCTCCGTCATCGACTAAAAAACAAATCTTTTGTAATTGCAGCATGAACGTGGAAGAGACTACAGTAGAGAAAGATATGAAGCTGAAGGCAATGTAACTTCCCGGAACAGACCTTCAAGCCCATTTCATCCATCCCAAAGCCGCTCTCCACCGCCACACGCAAGGGTTAGTGGATTCAATCATTCATTCTCTGATATAACGCCTTTGTTAATCATTCATTCTCTGATATATTGGCTCTACTTAGTTGCAGACTCAGAGATACAACAACGGAAAAGATCATTTCGAGGGGATGTACGAGGCAGATGCCGATATCACACCGCGTAACAGCCCTCCCATGAGTCCTGTTCATCAACACACAAGCTACTCTCCACCACCGCCGTTCTACTCATCCAGTGACGACGAAGACGACAACAATTCCACCTATCTCTTTCCAGAAATTGCCACTGGACGTCGTTCCAGGGGAGTTTCAGGAAGCAGCACGGTTCGTTTTTTTCTCTCGCGGGTCTCTATTTACCAAAGTGTGAAGAAAATGCTTAAATTCAAATTGCTTTGGTTTGTGCAGCCGGTTCACTACAAGTATCAGATCACATCGGTAGAGACTTACGAGCAGGAGAGGCAATTCGAGCCGCCGGAGCTGCCGGACGAGTCACAGAGCTTCACGATGCAGGAGATCGCCAGAATGCGCGGACTTCAAAGCTACGGAAAGGAAGAGATACAATTAGCGATATCCGAGACTTACGTCTCCGTCGCCAATTACAAGGTACGGATGAGCATCGCCGCCACGCTCGAAGCGATCATTGACAAACACGGTGACATCGCCGCCTCGTCGAAGTTACAATCTACCTCAACGAGGTCGTTTTATCTCGAATCCCTAGCCGCAGCAGTAATGGAACTGAAATCAACGGCGTTGAGAGATCTGACGAAGACGCGAGTGGCGGAAATCGCGGCGGTCGTGAAGGACATGGATTCGGTGAAAATCGATGTATCGTGGCTCAAAACAGCGGTGACGGAGCTAGCGGAGGCGGTGGAGTACTACGGGAAGTACGACACGGCGAAGATTGTGAGGGAGGAGTGCGATAGGGAAATGACGGCGGGGAAAAAAGAGATGGAGGAGATGAGGGAGGAGCTGCGGCGGAGAGAGAAGGAAACGAAGGAATGTAGAGAGAGAGTGACGGAGTTGGCGGGACGGCTGGGGCAGCTGGAGATGAAGGATGTGAGAGTGAAGAAGAATCTGGAGCTCTATGAGAGCAAGGTCCTTAAATTCGACGGTCATTCGGTTCTCGTTGACTGAACCCGACCTTTTGGAAATTTAATTAAACCGGTTTAGTGGAGTAAACCGCTTTGGAAAATGCTTATCCAAGCATAATCACTCGGAGAAGTCTTTGTTTGTTGGAAAAGAGGGAGGGAGAAGGTTCATGCTCATTTTTTAAAAGTCCTCCTATCTATTCTAAACGTTGTCCATGTCAACGTGTGATAGTTGAATTGGTAAGCATAAAATCATCCCCAACAATTATAGTCCGCTGTTATCATCGCGTTTTTGCGTTAGTTTACGGAAAAGGTATAGACGTTTGATACTGAGGTTTTGTGGACGGGCCTCTAGTTGGGTTTGTTCGTGGCAACTAGGATGAGATTTCAGCTCCTTAGAGTTGTGGAAATTACGTAAATTTCTAAATTTGGCATCTCGGAATCGGTGTTTCTTCTTTTATTTCCGTTATATACATATGTTTTTCTCCTTTGCTGTTTTGTCATTGTCTGTTTTTCTGTACATTTTGTTATTTTTTTGCTACTAGTACTCTTTGTAACTTCAATCGAAATTTCGAAAATTGTATAAATATTTCATATTTTACCAAATAAAAAAATAAAATAAAAATTAGTATATAATTCAATATTTGTGATTCTGACTCTGGAAAACCATTTTGTGGTCCTCTCTTGACCGCTTTCATTGAAAAACAGTTGGTAAGGTCACTTTTACTACTGCTTTGATTTCGATTACTACCTGGTTTTTGTATTTGGGCTGACAGAAGAAACTGGGCCTTCGAAAGGGCATATGTTGTCTATTCCTTTCTACCGCCTATATAATTAGGGAAACGCGTCAAACGTTCAACAAAAGCTAAATTACGTGAGTGATAGTAGTTTTTTTTTTGTTAAAAAGATATTCAATTTTTTGTTGTTAAAAATTCCCCCAAGAATTTAAGAAATGATAAAATATAAAAATAAATGTTTTTCAATTAAACTTTGTCAACTGAGATTCAAATAGAGCATTTAAATATAACCAAAAAAAAAAAGAAGAAGAAAGGAGGAAGCAAATGATAATGGAGTAATGAGAACACAATGAAGTTAGAGATCTCCTAAAATCTTTGATTCTTTTCTTCTGCTTAGTTAGACTGAAACCTCTTCGATCCATTCTAACTTTGACAAATACATAAAATACTAAAAGAAAAGAAAAAGAAATAGCCAATTGACGAAGTCTCGGCTGAAACTATAAAATGACTCATTTTTTTATTGCGGTCAAAGTCAACCCATGTTAGAACCCAATAAGATATTATTATATATACACCTATAAGCTTCATTGGCTATCTCTCTTATGTACAGACAAGATGAGATAAATCATTCATCTCATTTCTTCAACTGGCTTTGCTTCTTTCTTTCTTCTTCCTCAATTATAATTTTTTCACAGGTATCATCAATCTCTATTCTCTCTTGACCTTTTTTTTTATCTAGCAAAAGCTTTTAATTAGCTGATTATGAGAGTTTTTGCAATTTATCAACATCACAATCCGTTATTGATTAGTAAGAAAACCAGTGGAAGATTGTCAAGTCTCTCTCTTTGGAGAAGAAACATAATTAAGCAAAGAGAAAACATGAATCTTTTATTGTAGTTTCCATATATAGAAACCGTTGACTCTCTTCTTGTGTGATGATATCTACTTGTTTTGCTGGGTCAATGGATCTGACGCTTTTTTTTTTCTTTTTGGAATGGTCAGGTTTGAGATCTTATCATAGAGTTTTGTTTTAAGTTTGTGAGATGGAATTAGTGTCTGGAAAAGTAGTTCCAGGTTGCTCCAACGCAGGCAATCCTTTCCATGAGTGTACTGCTATCTGTTTTGAGAGAGTAAACTCTCCAGATGTCCACAAGAAGGAGAAGAAACTCTTTGGTATGAAACAAATATGCTTCTGATTCTGTTATTGGGTCAAAGTCTTCTGTCATCAAGAAGAGTCTCTGATGTTTTTGTCTTGTGTCAGGGTTTGGTAAGAGAACTCCCAGCAGGGATCAGACTCCTCCAGCTAGTCCGGCTCGTGGAAGCAGATCACCTCTGGCCAGCTATTTCGCCAAGAAGAAGGTTGAGTCGTCAGCAGAGAGTTCACCATCCTCTTATGATCACACCAATGGCAACTTCTTAAGTCGCCTTTCCCCGCTACAGGGACGCAAGATCGAGCCTTCAAGCAATGTCGATTCGCTGCCAGTTTCGCCTTCTCTCGCTCTATACTCAGGGGGAGACTACTTTGCAAGGAGGGTAAGTATTATTTCATAAATCAAAGAATAGCTAAACTTGCTCACTTGACTTCTGAAACTCACTCATTTGTTGGTATTTGTTTAAGCCAGGCTGATCAGCGTGGAGATGAGGATGATGATGTATCACCAAGGCCTTTTGGAACTCAGCCTAAGACCCCTGAACACCCTCTTAGGACGCCTCAGCATAGGCCACGCACACCGCAACACCGCTCTGCACACCAAGAGGACGCTTTTTCACTAGAAACTAGGCCGAGGACTCCTGAACGCCGATCCAATACCTCTGATACTAGGCCAAGGACACCCATACATGAGTCTGCGGCAACAGGAAGAAGGCCTCAAACACCAGAAACTAGACCAAGGACTCCTGATCACCGATATGCCACCTATGATAATAGGCCGAGGACACCCATACATGAGTCTGCTGCAACAGAAAGGAGGCCCCAAACACCAGAAACTAGGCCGAGGACTCCTGAACACCGATCTGCCATCCCTGACACTAGGCCGAGGACACCTATACATGAGTCTGCTGCAACAGGAAGGAGGCCTCAAACACCAGAAACTAGGCCGAGGACTGCACAACGTAGAGGGAGGTCACCTGAGTTCATGGAAAGATCCCCCGGACCAAGGTCCAAGACCCCAGAGCCTCAACCTACTTACTTCGAACCATCCTCAAGGACTCCAAAACAGCGGTCCAAGACGCCTGAACCCAGCCCTAGGATTCCCCAAACTCAGCCCATGTCCCACAGATCCCTTGACAACGCTGCTCTTAAAATGCCTCGGACAGTTGAAACTAGGCCTAGGACGCCAGAACACCAGCCGAGGACTGTGGAAACAAAGCCAAGAATACATGAAAGTAGGCCCAAAACTGCAGTCTATGGAGGAAGGTCACCTGATCACAGGGAAAAAATCTCACAAGAAATGGGTCAAAGATCATCTCATGCCTACAATTATCTTGGGAGCAAAGCTGAGTCAGTGTACATTGAGAAGAACGAGGAATCAGTTCTACTCTTTCCAGAACTGATTTTGTCACCTCAAGAAAGGCCACCCTCTAGACTTATTACGGTACTGCTCTCTACTCTCTACTTTCACATCTTCATATATATATATATATATATATATATTTCTACACATGCTAATGACAGTTTTTGCCTCTTACCTCAGCTTAATCACCGAGGATATGAAACACCTAACAAACAGAAAGAACATTGTGATGAAATGGATGATTCTGCAAGCACAGACGACGATAAATTTTCATTTGTGGATGATCACGACGAACACACTGTTTCAATTTACGCTGAAACCACATCGAAATCTGGAAGCAGCGAACAAGAGGAACAGCATAAAGCAAACAACGAGCCACCGGAGCTGCCAGATGAATCACAGAGCTTCAGTCTCGCTGAGATCTCTCGTATGAAAGGAATAATTACCAATAATGAAATAAGGGACGTGATGCAGTCTATTCTATCTGAGTCTTACGTTTCTGTGGGACAGTACAAGGTCAGAGCTAGCGTCTCGACCACTCTACAACACATACTCCAGAAGCACGGTGACATTGCGTCTGGTTCCAAACTACAATCGCTTGCTACACGATCCTACTACCTCGACATGCTTGCCTCGGTGGTATTCGAACTCCAAACAACTCCCCTGAAGTATCTCAAGGAGAGCCGCGTGGTGGAAATGGTAGCGATTGTTAAAGACATTGAGTCCGTGAAAATCAAAGCAGGTTGGCTCAAGCCTGTCCTGGAGGAGATCGTAGAGGCGGTAAAACACTACGATGAACACAAGATGAGCGTAGTGGAGAAAGAGGTGTGGGAGAGAGATGTGTTACTTGCGAAACAAGAAACTGAGAAACAGGTGAAAGAACTGGGAGAGAAGGAGAAGAAGATAAAGGAGTGGAGAGCTAAAATGACGGAGATGGCTGCGAAGTTAGGGGATCTTGATATGAAAAGAGCTCGTCTCCACAAAAGCTTCACATTTCTGAGCTCCAAGGTCGACAAGTTTCAAGGGAAACCCCTTCTTCAAGGCATCTTGTAACCAACCAATTAGTCTGAATATTCTTTTGTTCATCTTGTTACCCGCAAAATAAGCGTTTGTGAACGGTTTGCTTTGGAAAAGTTTTATGTATTATCAAATTTTCGTTTCTAAAAAAACTCAAGTCTTAATATCAAATAAAATCCCAACTTTATAGGATTAGAGTTAGGTAGGATTCTTATAAAATCGTCCAGCTTATAAATTTTATAAACCCACAAACATAGCAAGAGCAAACAAAGTATTAAGAAGAAGAAGAAGATGAATAAGGTTGAAGAAGAAGAAAAAAAGAGGAGACTAGAAGCAAATGGATTGTTTTGGACAGAACGTTTGTTTCTGTTTCTACTTGTCATCTTCCCAACATACCTCTTAGATCTTATCATCCCTATCATTCTCGCCACTACTCTTTTCGCATTACCATTCTTCTTCTTTTGCACTAGTCTCTCTTCAGTTGGACCATCAGTAAGTATATCTCTTCTCAGATGTTGTATGTATTAAAACAAGAACCTAACTACTTAAACATGTTAATCTGTCTGATTAGGGTATTGGAAAAATCTGGCTGTTTATATTGGACCGCTCTACGTTTTACTTAGCCTATGAGTATTATAAACTATTGGATCGAGGCTTTGAGCTTACCTTCCTCTGGCGTCTCACCGTTTTCCTCTCCGTTGTGATCCACTCGATTTACATGTTCGAGCATTTCCTTAGATCTCATCAAGTCGTACCACCTCCTCCTCCACCTCAATCTAAGAGTGATGAGACTCCCGGTAATTATATAAATCGGTCTAGCTATTGTTTTTCTATCATTTCTTGTTTTATGCTAATGTATGCGGTCTCTGAAGGTGAAGTGCGCGAGCAAGTGGAGAAGATGAAGGAGTTAGTGGAAGATGGGAAGAAGAGGGTGACAGTTATGCAGAACATAATCCACTCAGTTCTTGAAACTCAAAGAAAAGAGTGGGGAGAATTTCTTGATGAGTTGAGCAAAGATGGGAAGAAGACAATGACGGAATTAGATGGTATGATCTGCTCACAACTTGGAACTCTGAGGGACAACATGCGCCACAATGTTGACGAGATATGGCAAGAGCTCCGAGATGAGTTGAGATCTAAAGTCGACGAGGATATCAAAGCTTCGAGACAAGATCTAAACAAAGATGTTAAATCTGTGGCCGATCAACTCCGCGAGACCTACCTTGCCGTCCAAGAAACCATCAAAGAAGCCAAGACCCACGAAACCTACCTTATCAACCAAAACAATAGACGGGTGATAAGAGGCGAGGACGTTGAGGGATTTACCGAGCTGAGGGAGCAAGTGCAACAACTGGCGTTTGAGGCGGAGATTACCGCAGAGGAGCTCTCAAGTGCGACGGTGGAGTTGGTGGAGGCAGGGATCGAGCAATGGGAGGAGGACAACTTCGACTATATTACTACCCTCCGTCACATGTATCTCGATCATATCTAGTTTATTTATTAGACTCTATTGTGTCTACCTTTCTTGCAGTTTTTATTTTGTTGATTTGAAAACTATATTCTCCTTGGATAACCCTGGTTTTGTTAATTGTTGCTTGTTTTTGTTTTGATCATTGTTTATCTCGTCTCCAATTAAGTTAACTTACCTATAACCATGTGTTATTTGATATAGGAATGGGAGAGTTTTTTGGTATGGTGCAATTTGGTTATGCCTGCAAGGAATGCAGTTCCAACAACACTACTGTTCAGATGATTAGAGAATAAACATGTTGCAGTTAACAATGCTACTATTGAGTTATAGGTTCTCAACTGTGAGGAAATATATATATGGTACTGCTTGATGCATTAAATAAATGTGTCCATCTATATATTTTGGTTGAAATGGAAGGTTTTTTGCATGACGGATATTTGTTTTGCCGGTTTCAAGACTAATCTTGAGAACCACAAAATCTATCTCAATATTGAATAAACCGGCAAAAGCCACAAAAAAACCGGTTTCTATGGTTTCATATAACATCACATTTGGCCCAAATCTTAAGGCCTGAGTACCTGTTTGACAATGTCTGTCTATTGAGGAGTCATTCTTCGTCAGAGCTGCAGAAATCTAGGAGCATCATTTTTCCGGTGGAAATCTCGGGAGTTTCCTTCCTGTGCTCTGTTTTCTTTCTCTTTGGCTCACCATTTACTTGTGTTTCTTTCGTTGATGCTTTCCTGAAGAGGAGATTCCAGAACATCTCCTTTGAGATAACTTTTATACATCAGTACAACTAAAAAAAGTAACAACTCAGGAAGATGGTACCTCTTCTCTGTCGACTTATTCACAGCTTCAGATTTCTTGTTTACGTTCTTTGATGCCTTTTGTCCTGTAATTTCAAGATCAGTCACACATTTCACCTTATAAGCTTTATTTGTATTGTGTCAAATGAGAAAGAAGAAGCATACTGGCCATCTCGTTCAAGAAACGTATTCCTTGTGAGTGTACATTAGGGGTCACTTTATCCGCGCCACTGCATAATCACAATTGGCTTTAGAATCTGAGAAGCGGGTTCTGTTCGTTATGTTAAAAGTAAAAAACTTGTTGAGAGTTTCCAACCTTAGAGCCTTTCGGAGACCTTCCACTGATAGCACTCGAACAGGCTGAGTGGTCTTTTTGTTTCCGCTTCTATCTGCTGGTGGCTCAACTGTGTAAATCCCTTGCGATTTTAGATCTCTGAACGCTGTTCTCAAGTTCCTGAAATAGAAAAACATCCCAAGAATCATGAAAATTTCCAACTCGTGGTATGACCAACCTATGAACACGACTAGGTAGGATTAGCATACCCTCCTTTGAGTTCAGTTCTCATTGTAGCAAATTTGTCTGATGCATTCTGTGAAAAATTCATAGTTAGTGAAAAACATGGTTCATTGCATTGACGCCAGAAAACAAGACCAAAGTATTACCAAAATGTACCAGTTTATGAATCTTGCAGAATGCTCCTTGGCGCCTGAAACCAAATTCAAAGTTGTAACTCAACATTCAGGAAACAATACAAAGAGAGATGCATCGCTAAGGTAAACTTACTTGTTTACAACAGATGTACAAGTTGTTCCATCTTTCCGCTTTGCTGTGCAGACTCCATAATCAGCTGAAACCCCCAGTTTAACCATTTGTTTAGCAGAGTTGACACTCAATGAGAACTCACGTCCCTGCCACAAACATAAATTTTTTAAAAAGAAGATTTAGTTAAGCCATCCGGCTACTGGAAAAGCTGATGCTATATACTTACCCCATTGTCCTTGCGAAGTGAGCAATTAAACAGACCGAAAACCGTTCCTGCCTTTTCTGTCTCATTCTTTTTGTAAGCATCACCAAACAAGAACAAGGAGACATTGTTTTCATTTAAGCTACCGATCTTCCATATACCATAAGCCTGCCCAATGGAGCTTGTTTTGGGTTGTCCTTTCTCTGTTATCACTCCCATTGTCGCCCAGCAGCCAGAGAGTTTGTCACCCATTAGCAAGTTCCTACACAGAAACTTGTTTTAAATCTCTTCTGCTTCCCAAGAGTAGTAAGTAATGTTTATCTATCTAAGAAGTGAACAACTTACTTTATTGTTGGCAATCGAACGAAACGGATATCTGAAAACAGATCACTTATCTCTGCAGGGCTAAGTAATTGATTCCTACAAATACATCAAAAGATTGGCTATTTCAGCTATAGATTGGAACTGAAAAAACAATCTACGACTATAGTAGCTGTGACTCACATTGCTAGAGTGAAAAGGGTTTAGCTTTACCTAATGCGCAAGCCAGAAAACTTCTCAATGTCATTGGTATTGGAGTTGTTGGAGCCTTTGGGTTTAGTGTTTTTGGCGATTGGTTTAGGATTATAGTCAATGCAATCTTGAACAACACTTCTGAAGTCAGACAAGTCAGAGTGACCCCTACGCTTGGGGGATTCATCATCCGTGAGATATCCTGCACAAACGTTACCTCGCATTAAGGACAAGAACAATCCAACTGAGAGAAAAGCATCAAACTTTACAGATTCTTGAGCGAATTAGATGGAAACAAGACGCCCCCAGATCAATATTCGAATCATAAGATCTATTACGCAAGTGATTGATCGAATCAGAGATGCAAATCGGAATCGCACACTGGATTTAAGAAAGCAAAAAACAAAACCCTACAAAAGTGAGAGAGAAACTCACCGGGTGCAGCAGAAGGAGAACCAGGAGGAGTTTCGAGAACCCTATCGTCAAGAGACAGAAGCAATTCAAGATCCTCTTGGTCGTTTTCCATTTTTCAATTTCACGATCCAATAGCGATGCACAAGAACACAAAACAACATCTCGTGGGCGGGAGACTGAATTTCGTTGCCCGCCGAAACGCATAAGCGACGCCGTTTCGTTGTTAATAAATAATGTTTCATACCACCCGGTTTTACCGGTTCGTGAGAAAGATCAGGATGGTGAAATAAACCGGAAATTTGAGTGACGATAGTGTCGGCATGGCATTTTTTTTTGTCTCTTAACGAGAGAGAGTAAATAAAATAGTCAGATGTCTTACGTGGTCCATCAACAACCACAGGGCCCTAATTGCCACCAACATCCACTTAAAGTGTGCCACCTGTCTTAATCATGGGCTTCTTATCAACATGCGATGGCCCAATATAAGATACTTACCCTTCTCTTTCAATAATTATCCAAATGTGCCCAAATATAGTTTTTAGAACAAATGAACAATTATATATGTTTTCGTAAACAAAATACTAATTTTCTTTGAAAACATATACGTAAATTTCAATATTGATGTATGTAGAAAGTTATGAAAAAGGAATAAGATTTTCATTAATTAATTTATTATAGTATCATCAGAAAGCAATGTTATTATTCGAAGAGAGAATAAAAATTAAAAAAATTAAATTAAATTGCTGATATTTTTTATTTTTAAAAGTAAAAGACAAAAAAAGAACAATAAAATAAATTGGTCCGTGTCTTTAGCAGCGAAGCGCACACAAAGTTTGCTTGCCTTCTGGGCTTCACGATTCTCACGACATCTGTTTATCTTCTCCGATTTCCACGTCCATGGATCTCAGTCAATGTTCCTTAATCTCTCTTTTCGATTAGTCCAATCTCCACTAATCTCTGACCTCAGATCGCTTCCGACGCCGCTGAACTGTGTCCGTCTTGATCTGTGTTTAGGAGAAAGCTTCTAGGGTTTTTGTTTTGGTTGCTGAGTAGAATTTGTTGGATCTGAAACGGAAATCAAAATGGGCTTTTTCAGTACGATACTAGGATTTTGTGGATTTGGAGTTGGGATTTCATTGGGACTTGTTATTGGTTACGTTCTCTTCGTCTACTTGCTCCCCAACGACGTCAAGGTTCGTTTTTTTCACTGAGATTTGTGGTTCAATCCTATGTCCACGCTTGATCGTTCATAAACTACATTAGGATTAGCAAATGGAATTAAACTTATTGCTCACTTGCAACAACATTTCTCTAGGCTTGACATGTTTACTTGAACTCTTCTTGGCTGTATTGGTGTATGTGTCTAAATTAGTTATGCATCCCAGAATAGGAATTTCCCAAACAGTGTTATGTGGTGATACAGTCATTTTACAGTTCAAGTTTGTGACCCTTTCGCTCTTATAGGATCCTGAAATTCGTTCAATAGCTGACCAAGATCCCAAAGCTATGCTACGGATGCTTCCAGAGATACCTCTATGGGTCAAAAATCCGGATTTCGATCGTGTATGTGATTCTTCCCCCTACTCTTGATATTACAAGTTTTTTTTTTGTTGTCTCAGGCTCTGATCTTTGTCTTTCTATCTTCTTGTGAATTAGGTTGACTGGATAAACAGATTTCTCGAGTACATGTGGCCTTATCTCGACAAGGTTACATACCTGGACTGATGTTCTTGTGATACTTCACTTTCTCTTACCTTCATTTGCTAAATTTTGAATTTTGGTCTCTCCAACTATCCATGTAGGCCATATGTAAGACTGCAAAGAATATAGCAAAACCGATCATTGAGGAGCAGATACCAAAGTACAAGATTGACTCTGTTGAATTTGAAACACTTACTCTAGGCTCTTTACCCCCTACATTTCAAGGTCGGATAATCCTTTCTTCTCATCTTTAATATCTCCTTGAATGTCCTGTTTGCATAATGGAACTAAGAACTGGAGGATGGATGGTGGTGAAATGCGAAAGATGATTATGAATTGATTCCAGGACTTACGACGATTATTCTTCTCTTTGCAGGGATGAAAGTTTATCTCACGGATGAGAAAGAGTTGATTATGGAACCATGCTTGAAATGGGCCGCAAATCCCAATATCTTGGTTGCCATCAAGGCATTTGGGTTGAAGGCAACAGTTCAGGTAATTATGCTGCCAAGTGCTTAGTCAACCTTAAAGAAGGAACGACCTACTTAATATTATCAGTCATGATTGTCCCTCACTTACCAAGGAATTTTTGTCAGGTGGTCGATCTGCAAGTTTTTGCTCAGCCTCGTATCACTCTCAAGCCATTAGTTCCAAGTTTCCCTTGTTTTGCCAATATCTATGTGTCTCTTATGGAGAAGGTATGTGGTATAACCTTTTTCATTATAAGGTCAATTTGTGTAGTAGTCAGCCTCATTATCAGATCTTTGGTAGAGATTTTGTGTTTTTGACTGATCCTTGCTACTATGGCAGCCACATGTTGATTTTGGACTGAAGCTTGGTGGAGCAGATCTTATGTCAATCCCTGGCCTCTACAGATTTGTTCAGGTTGATATCTTTCTCTTACATACATCATTCAAATCCCTGACTTGTATGAGTAAGAATTTTTTTATGAGGGAGAGGTATGATTGATCATTATATGGGCTACTCATTCTATTTAGTCTAGTTTTATGAAGAGTATTTGTTTCAATCTGTTAAGGCTGAAGGGCAGATGAAACTGTGACATTTCGTTTGGCCAATACATATGTATTTGGACATTAAATCTCTTATTTGGTGAAAGTTGTTTGGTCTTTTTGCTTTTACGTTTCTGCTGGATCAAATATTCATTTGTAGTTCCATTGCTGCGTTAATTGTTTCAGGAGCAAATCAAGGATCAAGTTGCGAACATGTATCTCTGGCCTAAGACCCTTGTAGTTCCAATCCTTGACCCTGCAAAGTATGCCATTCTGCCTTTATCTTTTGAATAGTCAATCCATGTCTTAAATTTAATTATGCTGAGCAAATCTTAATTTTTAAACTGCAGGGCGTTCAGAAGGCCTGTTGGAATTGTCCATGTGAAAGTTGTGAGGGCTGTGGGGCTGAGGAAAAAAGATCTGATGGGCGGGGCAGATCCATTCGTGAAAATCAAGCTCTCTGAAGATAAGATTCCTTCTAAGAAGACAACAGTTAAACACAAGAATTTGAATCCTGAATGGAATGAGGAGTTCAAATTCTCGGTCAGAGATCCCCAGACTCAGGTTCTAGAGTTCAGTGTGTATGACTGGGAACAGGTAAAAAGCTATCAAAAGGGTGACTGGTGCCTTGGAGTGGGTATATATGTAATATTTGTTTTTATAACGCAGGTTGGGAATCCCGAGAAGATGGGTATGAATGTATTAGCTCTGAAAGAAATGGTGCCTGACGAACATAAAGCATTCACCTTGGAACTGCGTAAGACTCTGGACGGCGGTGAAGATGGGCAGCCTCCTGACAAGTATAGGGGGAAGCTGGAGGTTGAACTCTTGTATAAGCCATTCACGGAGGAAGAAATGCCCAAAGGCTTTGAAGAAACGCAAGCCGTGCAGAAAGCTCCAGAAGGCACACCGGCTGCTGGAGGAATGCTTGTGGTAATAGTGCATTCGGCTGAGGATGTTGAAGGAAAGCACCATACCAATCCTTACGTGCGCATCTATTTCAAAGGAGAAGAGAGAAAAACAAAGCACGTGAAGAAGAACAGAGACCCAAGGTGGAATGAGGAGTTCACCTTTATGCTCGAGGAGCCTCCAGTCCGTGAGAAGCTGCACGTTGAAGTGCTGAGCACCTCTTCCAGGATAGGTCTATTGCATCCCAAGGTAACACACTCGTTTCGCTCAGAGTAACTAACACTAGCAAGTGTTTTGTGTTGGTCTAATCTAGAAGTGGTTGTTGATGGACAGGAAACACTGGGGTATGTGGATATTCCAGTGGTGGACGTGGTGAACAACAAAAGGATGAATCAGAAGTTTCACCTTATTGATTCTAAGAACGGAAAGATCCAAATCGAGCTCGAGTGGCGAACTGCCTCTTGATTTCTGAGTTGATTCGAGAACAAACAAAGAGATAATTGGTTTGATGTTGTTAAAAACTATGTGTTGTTGTACAAAATGGGCTTTAACTCTTAAAAACCAACATTCAGATTTGCAGAGCCTTCTTTTATTTGGATTTGTGTGTCTTCGACTTCTCTTTTCTATGAAATTCGGTAGTGTGAGTGACTCTCAGTTTCCACATCTCATTTTTTTAGTGAGAAGATTTTCTCAAATTACTATTGAACAGTATAATCATATTTTTTATTTGGCAAACTAACAGTATCTATCATATATGATCGAAGATCAATGCATATTCGAAACCGAATTTCTTGCTTCCATTGTTCTGTTTTTGAAGAGAACAAATGGAAAACTTGTTCTTGCATTCTGAAGCTGAAATATTGCGACTTTTAAAATGCATATATGCCCTAATAAATCGCGAGACCTGCTTCTTGACATAACAATTTTATAGTTTGTGGTCAGCTAGTACTTTGTTATGGTTAACAATTTGTATAAAACTAACTAATAAACTGAGTTGATATTTTCTTAAATCTACTTTTCTCTTGGTTCAAGTTTCACGATCAATTCAAAATAATAAAATAATAGTTTTTTTTTTTTTTGGTAAAAGTAATAAAATAA
>Ga0041059_1001321_pt1 | contig 19794 bp, 12 predicted proteins | sample AraColnosormetaG_FD_56232 | JGI IMG/M metagenome (GOLD analysis project Ga0041059, IMG submission 56232) | Arabidopsis roots microbial communities from North Carolina, USA - Col MF nosort | ecosystem: Host-associated > Plants > Roots > Unclassified | place: USA: North Carolina | collected... | reverse complement strand
AAAAAAAAAAAAAAAACTACTTTGATTAATCAAAAAAAAAAAAGAGTTGCTTGAAACTCCCGGCGGCCTAGCTCCGGTTAAGTAAATGGCCGTGGCTTGGCTAATCTGGCCAATCGTGCTATCTCTAACAGCACTTTCTGCGAATTCGATAACCGAATCAGAATCTTTATTGAAATTCAAGAAGTCCTTAAACAACACCAAGTCTCTTGATTCTTGGACACCAGAGTCAGAACCTTGTGGAGCAAGCCAACGATGGATCGGATTACTCTGCAACAAAAACTCTGTCTTTGGCCTCCAGATCGAACAAATGGGTCTATCAGGAAAAGTTGATGTCGCTCCGTTAAAAGACCTACCATCTTTACGCACCATAAGCATAATGAACAACTCTTTCTCTGGTGACATACCCGAGTTTAACAGATTAACCGCTCTGAAGTCGCTTTACATATCAGGAAATCGATTCTCTGGTAACATTCCTTCTGATTATTTCGAAACAATGGTGTCGCTAAAGAAAGCTTGGCTGTCAAACAACCATTTCTCTGGTCTCATTCCTATCTCATTGGCAACTACATTGCCAAATCTCATTGAGTTACGCCTCGAAAATAATCAATTCATCGGGAGTATACCTAATTTCACACAAACGACTTTAGCTATTGTTGATCTATCAAACAACCAACTAACCGGAGAAATACCTCCCGGTTTGTTGAAATTCGACGCGAAGACTTTTGCGGGGAATTCTGGCCTTTGCGGTGCCAAGCTATCCACTCCATGCCCACAACCAAAAAATTCGACTGCATCCATAACGATAGAAGGAACAATGAAAGATGCAAATAAGAGCAAATACTTTCTAGCATTCAGCACATTAGGAGTGCTTCTTATCGTCGTCCTTGTCTCCTTAGCTTTCAGAAAAAAGAAAAAGAAGAGACGGAGGAAGAAGGCACGTCGTACCTCTGAACAAGACAATAGTGACGACCAACAAATTCAGGTTACTTCCACTACACGTAATTTTCACATTTTCAAATGAGAGTTTTTAAACCTATAAAATCACACAAAATTTTGATATGATTGAGACAGGTAACTGTTGAGGGATCAAATAGCTCAAGGCAGAGTAGGAGCAGTCGGTCCGGCGAATTGAATAAAGGAGTGGCGGGGACATCAGACCTAGTTATGGTGAACAAGGAAAAAGGTGTTTTCCGTTTATCAGACTTGATGAAAGCGGCGGCTCACGTGCTTGGTAATCCCGGCGGTGGAAGCAACCGTCCAAGAAGTAGCGGAGGCGTGGGATCTGCCTACAAAGCGGTTCTTTCAAACGGTGTCACGGTAGTGGTGAAACGTGTGACGGTAATGAATCAAGTGAGTGTTGACGTATTCGACAAGGAGATTAGGAAACTAGGAAGCTTGCAACACAAGAACGTATTAACGCCCCTAGCTTACCATTTCCGACAAGACGAGAAATTGCTAGTGTTCGAATTTGTTCCTAATTTGAATTTGCTTCACCGATTACACGGAGACCACGAAGAATTTCAATTAGATTGGCCTTCTCGACTCAAAATCATTCAAGGAATCGCTAGGGGAATGTGGTATCTCCATAGAGAATTAGGGTTTCTAAACCTACCACATGGAAACCTAAAATCAAGCAATATATTTCTTGCGGAAGACGGCGAGCCACTCATCTCCGAATTTGGACTTCAAAAACTAATCAATCCCGACGCTCAATCTCAATCTCTCGTCGCGTTTAAATCTCCAGAAGCGGATCGTGATGGAACCGTCTCTGCGAAATCTGATGTATTTAGTTTCGGAGTCGTGGTACTTGAGATCTTGACCGGAAAATTCCCGTCTCAATACGCTGGTTTGAACAGAGCCGGTGGGGCAAATTTGGTTGAGTGGTTAGGCTCCGCATTGGAACAAGGTGGTTGGATGGATCTGCTTCATCCGATGGTGGTAACCGCCGCCGCTGAAGATAAAATTATGGAGGAGGAAATTGAGAACGTTTTAAGGATCGGTGTGAGATGTACCAGAGAAGATCCAGATCAGAGACCGAATATGACTGAAGTCGTTGATGAACTGACTATTGAAGATTCTAACGACGACTTTATCACCATAGAAACTTAGCTTCACCGTCGATCAATTCCAACCGTTAGATTCATGCAGATTCACCAATTTTGGATTTTTTTTTTGTTTTTTTTTCACTTTGCCACTTCTTGTTTTTCTGTTTAAATTTGTATATGATTAATGTGTCAACTTAAGGCTACTTGTAAACAAAAAATGTGTGTTGTAACGTTTTGTGCATAGATTAGTTATCAGTCTGTTTTGCTGTTTTCATTACCACTAGTAAACTTTGGTATTAATCAAACACACATCATTAGCGATTTGCTGTTTTTATTACAACTTGTAAATTTTGGTATTAAACACACACCATTATCGATTATATTATCAATGAAAGTTACGAATTACGAACCAATAATATGCCTATATCACGTGTTTGTGTATACGTCGTACGTGATGAAGAAGAAAAATGATAAATTGAATTGTATGACAGCTAAACACAGCTGTAGATTAACGAATCGTGAAATTATTATTATTATTATTATTTTCTATCATAGAATTAATTAAATTATGGCCAGAATTAAGTTAGCAGACAACAAAAGACCCATCACTGCATTTTGATTATTAATCATCACTTATATTCTATGAACAAAAAAATTATACGAGTACGAATATATTGTATTATTGTGTTAATATGACAATTTTAATCTAATATTAATAGGTAGGATACAATATTATAATTAGTGGCATTAATTAGAAATCTAATGCACATTGAATCAGGACAAACAAATATGACTTGGGTGAATTTCTCAAGCATCAAATCAAGGTATATATATGGGTATAAAGTTGCAATAAATAAAATTTCGTGATGATTATTAAATCGACAAATCTAATGACATTTGCTTACCCAATAAATGTCTTGCATAAGATGAGCTGTTCACATTACTATTTAATAGGACCATTTTGTTATCTTTATAAAAACGTCATCGAATTGAACTCCTATTCGTATTTTAAAATTGGATTAAAACGTCTTAAGAAATTCTCACTGGCTCAATCCAGCAGAGCACCACTCGTGCAACAATATTTTTCTTCTATATGTAAAATTGACTTCCATGTTTCGAGACTGTCCCATATCATTAGTATAAGATAATTAATTAATAAAGTTTCCCAAGGTAATTTCATGAAACAAAAAGTGTATTAGTTGTCTCAAGAAATTATACGGCTTAACATTAATATATGCACATAAGTATATTATTTGCTCGACAAACAAACGATAATTATTTGAATTATATTGTATCACACCTAAGAGCAAAAGAATGATATTAATTCATGCAAAAAGCAATTTAATATAGTGTTAACAAATCTTGAAAAATAATAATTGGAGTATCTCTTTTGTTGTGTAAAGTTATAAATAAATTTTGTCATACTTCACCGTGAATCTTTTAAAAAGGCTTAATGCATGGGAAATCGGGTGCAAGCACGTGAATGTCGGCCCATTGCAGCAGTCGAATAGTTGACTTGCTTCATATGATTCTTATTACTATTAAACAACACATTTTATTTATCCTCTTTAGATTAATAGTAAATATTACATTGTTACTTACCCAACATTTAATTTGTAAATAGTTATGATAAATCGTATTACTTCTGTTTTTTATGATAGAGATTCTGAAAAAAATGTTGCAAAAATATAAATTTTAAGTTTCAAAAATAATGAATTATAAATTTCAAAATGAATTCTACAGCTTTGATTCCTTATTAATCCAAAATTTAGAAAACTTTTGCTGCAAGAAAAAAATTCTATGCATTTTCATTAGTTATTGATGATGAATTTTAAATTTAAGAACAAGTTATGATATTTTTAATTATAAAATATAAGGAATGTATTTATAATCGATTTGTTTTTTTAAAATATATTTGAAAACTTGAAAAATTGGATTAATTAAAAACAAAGAGAGTATTATTTAAATTATGGAAAACGTTATCACAATTTTTTTTTTGATATATGTAAGAAATCAAATAGATTTACATTTGTAATTTATAATGATTTTTGACAGTTCGTTAATATCAAAATGTTCGATTTAACTTGAAAAAGGCGCTTCCCATGGCGGTTAAAAGCTGTTAAATTTTTGGACGTATTAGTTTATTTAATTAATATTTTTTTAAAAAGCATCTAAAATTCTACTGTTGCTTTTTATTTTATTTTCCAGTCTCCATCATAAGAAAGAAGAACTCTCTCTGTTTTACACTTTTTGTTTCTTTCTCTGTGTTTCTATTATTCACATGAAACAATGGAACCACATGACCAAACTCACGGCGGCGACGGAGGAGAAGGAGAGAACTGTTCAGTTTCCGGATTCGATTCAGCTGAAAAAGTCATCATCCGATGGGACGCGACGGCGTCAGAAGAAGCAAGAGAGAAGATGATATTCAACGATCCACAAGAAGTTAACCTTTACCTCAACGCCGTCGATGAAATCCAGAAATATGTATCTTCCGGCGGAGAGATTGAGAATCGAGCTAATTCAGCTATCCAGATAGCTATGGCTCGTCTTGAAGACGAGTTCAGGAATATTCTCGTTTCTCATAGTTCTCCGATCAACTCTGATTCGTTAATGCTGTCTTCTTCATCTTCTTCTCACCTTGAGGTTGATGAAGATGGAAGTAGTAGTAATAATGGTAACGAAGAAGATGATCAACAAGAGGAAGAAGAAACGGATCTTCTGAAACGATCCGGTTCAAGTGCAAGTACCGGTTCAGCGACGGTTCGATTACCAACCGGAAGAGGTAGTTACAGTAGATCCACCAGTAGTATACGCGAGATCGAGCTGATTCCGATCGAATCGGTGATTCATCTGAGCTGGATTGCTCGGCGAATGGTCTCCGCCGGTTATCTCCGTGAATGTATTCAAGTCTACGGAAGCGTTCGCAAATCCGCCGTCGATTCAAGTTTCCGACGGTTAGGGATCGAGAAACTCAGCATCGGAGATGTTCAGAGGCTAAATTGGGAAGCGCTTGAGCAGAAGATCCGTCGTTGGATCCGAGCAGCTAAGATCTGTGTGAGAGTTGTGTTCGCAAGCGAGAAATTGCTCTGTGAGCATGTTTTTGAAAGCGTTGGAGCTGTCAATATCCACGAAGCTTGTTTCATGGAAACAGTCAAAGGTCCGGCGATTCAGCTTTTTAACTTCGCGGAGGCGATTAGTATCAGTCGGAGATCGCCGGAGAAGCTTTTTAAGATCCTTGATCTACACGACGCTTTGATTGAGCTTTTGCCTGATATCGAGTCAGTTTTCGATCTGAAATCTTCAGATTCGATTAGAGTTCAAGCGGCGGAGATATTATCGAGATTAGCGGAAGCGGCGAGAGGGATATTATCGGAATTCGAAAACGCCGTTCTTCGTGAACCTTCTAGAGTTCCTGTTCCTGGAGGTACGATACATCCATTGACGAGGTATGTCATGAACTACATAAGCTTGATCTCAGAGTATAGACCAACGTTGATCGATCTCATCATGTCGAAACCATCGAGAAACGCAACGGATTCAAACACTCCAGATTTCGATTTCTCTGAGTTAGAGAATAACAAAGGTCCATTAGCACTTCATTTGATTTGGATCATAGTGATATTGCAATTCAATCTCGAAGGCAAATCAAAGTACTATAAAAACGCAGCTTTATCACATCTCTTTATCATGAACAACGCACATTACATTGTTCAGAAGATTAAAGGGTCACCGGAGCTACGGGAAATGATTGGTGATCTTTACTTGAGGAAGCTAACGGGTAAGTTTAGGCAAGCTGCGACGTATTACCAAAGAGCTGCTTGGGTTAAAGTCTTGTATTGTTTAAGAGATGAAGGTTTACATACGAAAGGAAGTTTCTCATCAGGTGTTTCGAGAAGTGCGTTGAGAGAGAGGTTTAAATCTTTTAATGCTTTGTTTGAGGAAGTTCATAGGGTTCAATCACAATGGTTGGTTCCGGATTCTCAGCTGAGGGAAGAGTTGAAGATTTCGATATTGGAGAAGCTTAGTCCCGCTTATAGATCGTTTCTTGGGAGGTTCAGGAGTCATATAGAGAGCGGGAAACATCCGGAGAATTACATCAAGATCTCAGTCGAAGATCTAGAGACCGAGGTTCTTGATTTGTTCGAGGGGTATTCTGCAACTCAGCATCTGAGAAGACGATCCGAGTGAGAGAGAGAGAGATGAGTATTTATTTTTTTCTTTCGAAGTTTTAGAGTTTTTTACGGAGACAGATTCTTTGAATTCTTTTCGCAAATTCGGGTTCTTTGCGGGAGAGCCAAAAATCGAGCAAGAAAGAACGAAGGATTGATGATAGTACTTTGAATTTTAAGTTTTCAGATTCATGAGCTGTAATGTTGTATGAACTTATAATATATCTGTTTGGTTACTTGCCAAATTCTTAGCTTATATATCCTTCTTGTTCATTTGTTCATATGATGAAAATTGTTTTGTGTCAATGTCAAAGACTCAAAGCCGTTTGTACGCTTATTTGCTGTGTTTCGTTTTGGTTTTGGCTTTCTCCACCCTTGTCATAGACCAAAGCATATGTTACAAGAAACAAAACTTTAATCTATAATTCAACTTAGGAAAATGAAAAATTTAAAGATTACATCGTGACAAAAACATAGCCACACAAACTAACCCCAACTAACACTACAACACCAAAGAGAAAGGCTGATATATGGTCTCTTGACCTTTGTATTGTACAAAACTAAACTTACGTGACCTAAAAGAATACATGTAGTAAAATTTAAAGGTGTTGATATAGAGAAAGGATTATCAAGTCATGATTGTGAGTTTTGTCTTCACTTCTTTACTCCCTTTTGTCTTCCTCCAAATCTTTTTCTGGTTCTCCTTCATCAGCTGGTAAAAGTCTGGTTTCTGAGAGGTTCTTGACTTCATGAGAAGGAATTGGAGATGGTTTAATGAGGGTTAGCGTGTAATCGTCCTTCTCAAACTCTGCGCTTGTATCTCCAGAAGATCCAGAGAATGCGTACCTATCCGAAAATAAGAACGCCACAAACAATTAGACGCCGTGCTAGGCTCAATGACTATTGATAACAACTGACGAACATCAAATATCATATCGCATTTTCGAATGTTCTTCTTGGAGACGGCATTACCTAGTCGAGTTCTGAGATGGAGCCCAGAGAGAGCAGATAACAATTAGGAGCGAGAAGGATAGCAGTTGCCAAAAGGCTGGGATGATCCAAGCGTTTTGCCAATGTTCGTTGTAAACATCCTTCGACTTGAAATAAAGCTGCCAAAATCAAAAGCTTTAGTAAAGATCTTATGACTTAGAATAATCCAATGGTTCTGGCACTGTCACTGTTGAGATTAAAAACAGTTTGCTATAATATTACCTCGTAGCAAATCCAACCTAAGGAAACCAATATGTCTACAGCCAAAGCATTTGTGAATTTTCTGTATATATCCAACTTGACCAACAACCTTCTGGTCTGAAGCTTCTTGAAAGTAGCAGAGAGAGATTTGAATATCCATATGATGAAGAACGCATCCAATATTGCAACAGGAAGAACGAAAAACAGTCGAGCTTTCCCTGAGAGATCACTGACAGCACCCACATTTTCCATCAGCTCAAGAATTTCAGATGCAATAAAGAAGGTGACCCCAAGCATGATAACCTTTGATGTGAATCCCCCGAGCGTAGGTCTCACAACACCGTAGCCCATTGAAACCATCAAGATGATAATACGAGCACTCGTACGCTTGATAGAACCGAACGTGACTGCCCAGATGGTGATCACGGTTGGCCTAATCCCAGTCTCATTGAATTCAGCGTAATCAAAATACCAAAGTGCCATCTCACACATCCCCAATGTTATCACCAGAGTTAAGCAATTTTGCAACGGAAGCACTTCTCTCCAGAATCTAGCACACTGAGAAAACCAGAAGATGCCAAGCAACACAAAAGCAAGCGACATGAACCCGTAAAAGTACATCAATGGAGCCATTCTACCAGGTAGATATCCAGTAGGGTTTTTCCAAATGGTCTTCCCTTCAACAACCAAATCCTTGAGATCAGAATCACAATGAATGAAGTAGAGGTTGTACATCCCGGTCCTAGTGACCTGGATCGATCTTGTAGGCAGTATAACAGAAAACTCATTCTCAGCCAACGAGACACCAAACACTTGTGGCCAACCAGAATCTTTAGCAGAAGGACGGTAAATGACATCTCCGTGTGAGCAAACACCGAGTTTTGCCAGATCAGATGTGCAACACACAGCTCTTTGCCCACCATAAGCAGATCCTCCAATGTTTTCCCGGTCCTCTACCTCGAAAACCACGGCATGGATAGATAACGAGGATCGGTTAGACACTTCCTCAGGCCTCTGAAACTTGATCTTCTCAAACCTGCCAATAGCATTGCGCCGTGGGATTAAGATTTACACAAACAAACACCGAGTTTTTAATGGATTAAGAAACTTTAACAGAAGAAATTACGTGTTTATCTATAAGATCCAACGCCGTAAAGTAACAATCTTTCAACTAACAATGACACAGTTGACTAACATTGCAGTTGATGAATTGTGATTACAAATCAGATCCTCCTAAGTAGATTTAAAAAGAAGAAACTTTGAACCTCAAGTAAAGAAATGGGAACAGAGAGCTACGAAAACCCTAAATTTACCGGATAAAGGAAACGGAATCGGAGTCGGAAGTGAAGTTATCGGAGGGAGAAGAGGAGTAGATGCCTTCACTGCCACCATGGAAGACAAAGGCGTTACCTTTAGACACGAATCTCTCGCTTCGGTACTCATGCACCGATGCTTGAACTTTCAAAGAAGAAGATAGACATAGCAGAAGAAGAAGATGGAGCAACATTGTAAACCCAATTCGTTGCAGAGAGATCTGAAGAAAGAGAGGAGAAAGAGAGCTGATGACTGAAGAAGAAGTCAGTGAGAGCTGAGATGTGTCAAATGGGTCGGTTTGATCGGACGGCTGTTAAAGATTGCTCCTTGATCATTCTCCAGATGTTCATGTGTTCCAAGTGAAGCCTCTAGCCTAATTAGAGGGTTACACTTTAGTAAGTAACAAAACTTTTATATATTTCGATTTTAGGATGGGCCTTCGTTCGTGTGTCCAATAATTGCTTTGTGAAATATGGTCCATCAAAACTGGATTTTACTTTCATTTTATGAAGTACGTAGTACCAAATATAGTTAATAGTTATATTTGAAGAATGGGTTTATAGTTAATAGTTATAGCTTTAATTTATATAAATTTGTTTTTTTTTTAAATGTTATATTCTCATTTAGTGTTTATTTTACTTCTATATATTAAATAGTTACACTCATAGTTTCTAAATTAATTTACGGATATTATTTGGTTTTAGTGATATTCCTATCAAAGATTACAAAATGATAAATTGATAACAATAATTTACAAGGCTACGATAAAAGTATTTATTAATCTGAATAGTTCTCTTCTGTGATACATGAAGAAACAAAACCATGTAAAAATGAAAGATACAAAAAAGAGTTTTAAAAAAAAAAAGAGACAGAGACAGGAATTCTAGAAACCAAAGGTTATCCACCTGAAAATACAAAACTACATACATGTACGCATATATATCTATCTTTACATATACACACATGTATGTATGCATATACATATCTCATGTACGATGTCTGATGTTTAGTTCCCAAAACATGTTTTGGTTTTATGGACCCAACCATGCAAAAAAAGGGACTCATGGGCTCTCTGCAGATAGATAGAGAGACCCAAAAACTTTTCATCAGAGAGAAAAAGAAATTGTCTTGATATTGTGAAGATTCTCTATCTGCCAAAACATAGAATATTTAGTATAAGATTCAGTACTATGAGCAAAGCTAATATAACAAAGATTCACTGATCAGGTCAATTATTTTACCTGTATTTTCTTGAAAGAACATGAAAAAGGAAAAGTGGACCATATATTCAGATCTCAAGAACAATGACTGCAAATTAAAGAAGAAGCAAATGGAATCAGTTGATGTATTAATTTTTCTAGTTTAATCTTTTTAAGAAATCCAAAGATCAGAAACTCACAATCAGAATCTGTTTTGACCCATTTCCCCCCATCGTTACTGCTTCGTCCTTCTTCTTCCTCGTTCTTCAACGAGAGCTGTTGCTTGTCTTGCAAGTATTTTTTTGTCGATGTTTGCTTTGATGAAGCTTGAGTGTTAACTTTCTTGTGTAGCATCATTCTCAGCAACTGTATATACAGTGTAAATGGTTAGAGACATAGAAAAAATAATTGATATCAAAATCGTGGTTGTGAACTTTATTTAGTAGTAGTACCTTCTCCATTCTTGTTTCTTGAAACGTGTCTCTCAAGATAGGGCGAGGAACGGGAGAAAAACCTTCTGTACAGACAAACATCTTCTTGAGAAGATGAGAAACAGAGGTTTTGCTCAAATCTCTTTTATTCTTCTTCGTCTTGTTCTTGCTCTCTGTAGAAATAGCTTTGCATCTCCCTAGGATAACACTGATTGTACGCTCAATGTCTTCCTCCTTCTCATCACAAAGCGCGTTACTGATTCTTCTATCGACCTCAAGACTCGAAGGACAATTCAAGAATCTATCCAAAGGAAGATTCGCTAATTCTCGATTCACATCAGACTTCCTTTTCTTACTCCTTCTCGTCAAGAGTTTCGTCAGCTCCTTCTGTAGTTTCCCAACTTCTTCGGGAGTGAAATCTTCTTCTAGATCATCGGAGGAAGAAAGCTCTTGATCTGTATCTTGTGCTTGACGACCTTCCACGTGTAAGTTAGACACTGTCTCTTCTTGAATCACTTCTTGATCAAGTGTTTGTGGTGTCTGCTTTTTGTTACCGAATGTACCAATCGCGAGTAATCCGTGAGGCCAATCGTTAAACTCCTCTCTCGGATGATCTTGTTTTAAATAGGAAAAAACAAAAATATCAGAGAGCCAATCAATGGAAAGAAGAATGTTAGGAATGATATTTGCAATTTTGCACATGTCTCAAGTGGACTGTGGACAACAGTTTTGGTAATCAAATTTTTTGTTTTCAACGAATACGTAATCTTGAACTTACGAGAAGAAGCAGAGGATATGCTTGGTCTATGAGTAATCTCTTGTTTCCCATGTAGCTTGTTCTGCATCCACCCGAAAAACTGAAAAGAAAAAAAAACATTTATGAATAAGTAATGTAACACATTATGTGATCAGAAATCAATGAACCAGAGCGTATGAGTGATTAAACGAACCTTCATGTCTTAGTGACCCGGAAGAAGAAGAAGAAGAAGACAAAGAAAGAGGTGGAAAAAGAAATGAAATAACTCGGGTTTAAGGTGAATCAAGAAGCTTAAATACAAGTAGAAATTCAAAGATTAAGATCTTTATTTTTTGTTGTTGATGAATTTGATGGTTCAAATTCCAAAATTGGCGGCCTTAGTTCTTCGTCCAGATTCACTTCTTCGAAAAAGATAAAGGATCAAGGAAGAAGGAAAAAAGTTTTTTTTTTCTTTCAATTTGTTTGGGTTTTGGTTAAGTTCTGTTCAGATAAAACCTATTCCCACACTCTTCTTTTATACAGCTCACAACGTAGCACTCATATTAACGCACCTATCCCCATGCAAACGATCGAGGCCCAAAGAAACATTCTTCTGTACGTATTTAATTTGTATTATAGCTCAATTAATTAATGGAGTACAATAAGAATATTAGTTTTTGTATTGGAGATAACGTCACGGCTTTGATCACAATTCATATATTGGCACTTCGTTTCATCAAACAGTCTCAAATATTCCTTTTTCTACCATTTTTCGACTATCTATAAGAGGAGAGGGAAATTATATTGAATCCCTAGAAAAATTGTATCGTCCTTGAATGGTTACTATGCTGACACGAAGATATAGAGGCTTCCACACATTTTGTTGTGTGTGATTTTCGTCGAATTTTTCATTTTTAAAAGGTGCACGTAAATTATATGTAATATACATTGTATATGTTGAGAAAAAAATTCACTTGAAAACTACTTACACAAATACTGTATAAAAGTTACTATTAAGTATATAGAACTAGAATGCATAAATTACACTAGAAATCAGTGTATAGTTATAACTTAGAAGCGCTAATCTAAAAAATCTATTTAAAGTTACTTTTTTGTCAACAAATGTATATATGAGTTTAAATCTCGAGAGTAACAACAAATGCATTATAAACCAACCAATATGCTACATGTCATTTTATTTGCTAGCTAGGTTAGTAATAGTAGATGCATGAAAAGGAATATGGGAAATCAAGTTTGTAATATAGCTTTCAAGTTTCAACTTACCGTACACATCAAACGTCAAAAAATATAAATATGAAAAAATGGGTTTAATTTGTGACCTCTTACTGCGAAGCGTTTTATTGACCAGAAATATTTGCTCATTAAAGTTTGATCCACAAGTAATTCTAATTGACAAAAGAACTAAATAATATGTAAATTATGTAAAGCACTAAAGCTAATATAAAATTCTAGAGAATTTCAGAAAAATCTAAGAGGGAAAGAGACAGAAAGAAAGAGTGAAATTAAGAAAGCAAATCCCACGAAGGAACTCATGCCATTGTCCCCTTACCTTCTGGATTTCGCATCTTCTAGTACTTTTTCTCTATACATTTTATCTATATTTTCCATCAAATAATTGAATCATATGTTGTGGGCGTGTAACACATTTCTTATCTAATCATCTTTACATTACACACCACGGTGCCACGATAGAATACAAAGCCGTATGAAAATTTATACTAATCCCCGATTTATAATTGACTACATGAACTTTTGTTGACCAAGTTTGTGCACATCTATATACCAATATCGTTTTTTAATGGTTGAACGGTTTGGGTTATTACCATAAACTATTGATGATACTGCTAGAGTGCTAGTAATTTGTTTTATCTAATGCATCATCCCTTTAATAATATCGTTTGAAGATTTGCTTGTATATAACTAGGTATTTAAACAAGGGTTAATACGTTTTAGTTTCTTTTCTTTTCGTTTTAAATCAATCTATTCATGACCAATTGATTTTTACTTATAAACCTAAAAAATTCAAATGAACTTATAAAAAAAATCGACATTTTAATTACTTAAATATATATTTTTTTATCTTAAAATTCATAAATAAGGATGAGGAACAAAATAGGGTGAGAGAACTGGAAGAAAAAAAAAGGAGACAAAAGGAAAGCAACAAAAAGCAGTTTCGCTTTATCATCGGAGAGTTGAGCCCACCGCACCACTCCCAATCACGTGAACTCAGGTCCAATCGACATTCTCCACGTCATTTTTCCCATCCCCCGCTTTGCTTAAACAAACGAGCATTGTTTTTGTTAATTACATAAACTACTTTTGTAGTTCCAATTCTTACTAGAGATAAACAAACTAATTATGGTGAGAAAGACACGTATTCTAAGGTAAAAAGGTTAGGTTTGGTGGGTCTAAGTTTGTAATCCTTTTCCCAAAGGGGTCAGGTTGACTTTCAACGGCTACTATCAGTTTCCACATGCACTAGCCAGTGTAGCCAAAGTACTATTTTGAGCAAATTAAGCACCAAAATCCAAGAGATTTTTTGAACCAACAAATTATTATGTATAGGGTGGGTCGATTGTCTAGTCCAAATTCGAATGGACGCGGTGCTGAACGGGTCTAGCCGTCTAGGTACATATCATAGTTTATGCACAAGCTATACGTATAAAATACTTTAAAAAACAACGTATGTTAATCAAATATATTATTATTATAATATTTATAGATAGATAGATATATAATTAGATATATAGGTGTGATATATTAATATAATTAGAATAAATACATTCTAGTATATGCATCCATTAATGTTGGTTCTAAAACAATTATACAACATATAAAATATATCAATTAAGATAATCTAAGGGAGTTATGAAAGTCCAATAGCGATTCATGTTACCAAATGAACTAACATCATTGGAGGAAACATGCATATCTTATTGGTCCCCATGGAACTTTGTTCTTACGTTAACTTCTTCTATCGCCTTCCTTTCGTTGATCTCCTTTGATTGAATTAGTTATCAACAGTATCTATGGCAAAATCGAGATTAATTAGTTTTAAGCATTAATATATCAGAGTGTTCGTGGCGACTTGACTCTAAGACGCATGCTTTCAGCGTAATTAAGATATACATAAATGGTTGGTATAAAAAGGGAGGAAAATAAGGACAAGAGATGGATTATGGACCACTTAACCAGTCATTATTGAAAAGAATGTGTGGTTTATATGGTTGATACGTTGCCTTAAACATTCGCTAATCGTGATTAACAACAAAAAGCAAGGTTTTGAGATGTCTTTGTGAACTTAAACAGAACACGTGTAAGGCATCTGAATTTTATAAATGCAACTGATCAAACTACTAAGAGTACTAATGTACTGTAATCTAGCAAAAAAAGAGTACTAATGTACTTTACTCATGAATTGATCGTCATGCAGCTCGTCATCATGCCATTCGTTTAGGAAGTATTTTTTTTTTTTCCAAAATACAAAACACTAAATGGCTGTAGGAAACAAAAAGTAAGTTTGTAACAAGAATTGTTATAAAATAAAAGGAAAATTACGAATACACGACTTTCTACATGTTTTGAGAATTAATGAAGAATCGAGTTTCACAATCTACAGGAGTTGTTGTGGTTCACATTTGGCCACTATAAAACGTTTTCAGTTTTCTACATGTCTTTGAAATAATATTGTATTTCATAAAGCCGAAAATGATAAGCAAGAATATGAATTTTGGTACTGTGGCAAAAGTCTTAGTAATAGTCGTCAAGTTGTGAAAAAGGGTATTACTTAATTAGAGAGAAGAATAAGAGGGAAAATGGAAGAACCTAAGAAGAGAGAAAGAGAGATACATCGAGATTAAGAAAAAGAGAAGAAAGGGGAGAAAAATGGGGAGGCACGTGGAGTGAGCATGACGAGGTCTCTTTGTGTTTTGTAACCTTTCCATTAATCAGCCAAATTCTTTCCAATTATGGAATGTTTTCTCTCTTCCGCTTCCTTTCTCAATCTACTCAACTCTCCCTTCTTCAATGACCTTTTGCCAATAGAATTACTGTCCTATTCTCATTTATAATATATATTCTCATTGGATCTGAAATCTCTTTGTCTATAAGTCAAATATTTTACAGGCTAATCTAATCTTGCTAGAGATACTATAAGAAACCAATGCAGGAATTTGTTTGCTGTCTATTGGTTTATTGGTACTTGTTTTTGGTCGTCTTTCTTTGAACCTGAGCACAGAATTTGAATTTGGATATGATCACCGATTATTATCCTCTTCCCAACATTTGCTTTACAAAACTATGTTAAGTAATTGCCTAGTTGTAATTTTTCATATAAAATATATATAATTCTATGATTTTAGTTGAAAAAATATAAGCAAATAACTCGTTCTTTACTCATCCTTGCAAAAAGGAAATTGCTAATAATCCGATCATTCTCAGTCCTATTCGTTTCTACAAGTTACGAGGCATATTTGGTTCATATAATGAAACATGATTATTACAAATTAGGTACTGAAGAAGCTAATCCGAGACTCCATCTACAATATTTATCACGAAGAAGAATTAATTTCATCATCTTGTGATAAGTTTTGTTATATTCAAATCAAATACAGCTCATTTCATAAAGTAGTATATTAGTATTCAACTACGTTAGTCTTGTATTTTCAAACTTGGTGTATATCACAACTCTAATTTACACACTAATTATAATATTTTCAACTTTGTCTCAAGAGAGTAAAATCCATTAATGAATTTACATTTTCTCCTTAGTTTTATTTTGACAATGTCCTGAGTTCTAGAGGTCAAGCAAGACAGCCACAGACTTCGAAACAGCAACCAATACACTGGAAACAAGCCAATGCTGCACAGAGCTGAGAGAAGACAATGGTGCACTGATCACTCACCCTTGACATACACTGCAAGCAACACATACAGCAAACGCGGTCAACCACTCCTGACGCCGCTCTTATCAGAAGTTCAGTTCCTTCCACCTCCTTCGGCTCCTCCATCCACGGTGGCACGTTCTTTAAAGTAGCTGCAACGTTCCCGAACCCATACCCTTGTTTCCCAAGCAAACTCCTTCTCATGCTGTTGCTCCTCTGCATCTGCTTGTGGATTTGGTATGGTGGGTTCCTTAGAATCTCTTTGATTGAAACTGGTCTTGCCATCGTCTTCTCTTCCTCGTCGTGTTTGACTGATAATACCATTTGCGTGTATTCGCTAGGAAACCCTGTTTGTATACTCAATCTCATGACCTGATTAAGCAAAAAAAAAGATGTTATTAGGTAAGAAGAAGAAAAAAGACCAACAATGTCAAATCACAACCCCTACAGCAACCTTTTCTTGCAGCTCTTTCTTGTCTTCAAACCAAGCTCGAGCAGTGAGTTCATTGATTTGTCTCCTCGCAAGAACCTGTTTTTTGAATGTTAGCAAAAGGAGCTTTGTTGCATTTCTTACATTTAAGGCAGAATTAAGTAAACCTTGTCTAGAGGAATGTCTTTAGCCTTCTGCACTGTTAACTCTATTGTGAAACAGCTCATATCAGCCAGTGTGCCTCTAAGTTCAACTTCATCTGGGAACTCTCCTTTGTATCTTCCAGACAAGATCAACGGATCACCGAGAGTAATGTCTGGAACCTGACAAGGAAACAGCTGCAAAAGACACAAAGACAAGAACAAGTTCAAGAAACAAATCTCAAGAAATTGATGTTATTGAACTTGTCAAGTTACCTCAACTGATCGGAGAAGTTTGAGAGCATCAAAAGTAGTATTGGCTACGATCGTTGAAGAAGCTATCTCAAATAGTCTACTCATCTGATGCTCGAATGAATCTGGCTAGGTGTATTGTTAATACAAAGCCAAGAAATATGTTTTTAGTTTCTTGATTATGAATTAGTAACACTATCAGCGATAATCAAACAAATAGACCAAAGGAGATTACAATCTACCTGTGTTGTTTGTGCCGTCATAGTAACCATTCCCTATCCGAGCTAGCATTTGCAAGAAGTAATGGTTGCAAAACGAACCTGTGGAATTGTTTCTAATCAAAATTTTGAATATTTATATGAAAGAAGCAAGCAAGTAAAAGCAGAGTATTCTTTTACTTACCAATGCCAAAGGTAGATATCCTAGGAGAAATCGATTTTCCGTTTCTGCTACAAGATTCTTTCATAGCATGACATATCTCTCTCTCGTTTTCAACAGATCCATCAGTGACAAGGTATACAAGAGGAACTCCAATATTGCTTCCTTCAAGTAGTTTCATTGCCTAAACCACACATAGAGAAGAGTCTCAGAGACTAATGTCTCCAGAAAGATAAGAGATTCTAGACAACGTACCTGTTTGAGGGGAAGTAACATGTTTGTTCCACCATTTGCAATTAAATTACTATCAAGCCATTCAGTCACAGCGGATATAGTTTCATCTGTTGCAAACTCCATTGAAGTTGAGAATTCTAGAATTTCGTCATTGAAAGCGATTATGTTGAAAACATCTTCAGCTTGTAGTTTAGCCAAACACTCTAACAAAGCTTTCTTCACATCCTCGAGCGGCTTCCATTTCATGCTTGCACTTATGTCAATCACAAACACAACTCTTCGTTTGAAAAGCTGTAGACAAAATAACAACATTGCATTGATCATGTCACAGTTAAGCAGAAGATTCATAGTAGTTGTAGTGCAAACAAACCTTCGTATGCTTGGTGGTTCCAGGGAAAAGGTACAAACAGAATATTCCTCTGTCATCTGAATCCCATGGAGATGGAGACTTAACCAATACATTACCACACAGATCACCAGAGGAAACCTGTAAAAAGGCAAACAAAGCTCAATCTAAGAATCAAGAAGAAGAATACAAAAATGCTTAAGATAATCAAAAACCCTCACAGTGAATGAAACACCAAAATCAACCCTTGACCAAGATGGTACTTCAGCTTCATACTCACAACTTAATTCACCCGCTACACGGTGAATAATCTGAGAATGAATTTCACACATTACATAATCCATAGTAACAGACTAACAGTTTGAAAAAGAAAAAAAAAAACTGTGAACACAAATCATACCTTTAATGGATGGCTTGTAAAACTAGAAGCTATTTCGCCGCCACTAACACAAGAATTCATGTTTAACACAATCTTTTCTCGTTTAATAATTTCCTTGCCTATAGGATTCACATAAGAAGGGAATCTAAAAGGCACATTGAGATGAAACTTGCCGTCTTTGTAAATCAATTTCTGAGACCAAGTCACATTAACCGAAAAGATTGATCCTCCAGCAACCTGTAATTATGAACAACATTTTAGCATTTATTCATAACAAAATCCAAAGAAAACTAACTATAAAAAGTGAGACAAAGAACAAACATGTGGGATCTTGAAAGTATAGATATGAGACTTAAAGAAACGTGAATCTTTGTCTTTATGAACGTTATCAAAGTCAGATGTTTCATCCTCTGTAACTAGTTTGGTCTGGTAAGATTTCTCATTGTTCAAAACATCAATCTCAGCACCTAGAAATGAGCCCTGTTACACAATGTCTTCCAATTATTTCCCAAAACAATATCTGAAACAATGCTATTAATGGAAAGATAGAGAAAAGATGGAAAAAGAAGGTTTTTTGTCGTTTTGTTGTAATGAAATTACCTTCTCACCCATAGGAACACCGACACAGCAGTCAAAGCGTTTGCTAGGCCTAACACAGTGAACTCTCCACCGTCCGGTGACGGTGACAAACGCCGTGTCGAGCCAACAATCTATATTCATCTCAATTCCGAGCATCTGAAGCGGCACGAGAGCTGAAGGATCGCATCGTGCGTGAACGTACGGCTGGTAGCTAGGAACGTCGGGGTTATCAACAGCCACCGGATCTGTTATTGAAGCGTAAGCCGTAATCGCCGTCGGAAGAAAGTTTTCCGGTGAAGAAGGAGGATCTGGTACTACAGGAGGAGCGATGCCTTTGCCGTAGTATATACGTCTTGCGAGCTGAAGACCTTGCTCTACTCGAAGTGCGAACTCTTCTGACATTCTTTTTGTTTTCTCCGGCGAGATTTTACCGGCGATGGTGAGAGCGAAAATGAAGAAAGTGAAAGAGAGATTTATCAGGTCCGTATTTAAAGGGGGATTTTAAAATCGGCCGGTGAAAGGAACGGCGAGATAAAGATTTTAATAAGTGGGATAGTGTAGCCAATGGTTTATGTACACGTGGAAAGCATCCCTGCCGCCACAACAGTCACGGATTTGTTTATAGATAATTTTTTTATTGGTTTTTATGGAATAGTAGATTTCTTCTTGTCTTTTCAAGGGTAGTATAAATAGTTTCAACTTTAAGCTAAATAATGTTTCTACTTTAAACACAATAATAGTTTGGTGGAAAAGTAAATAACTAACATTTTTTTTGTGTGGAAGTTTTGTATCATTTTGAGTTGAAATTTGCAATTGATAAAGAATATAATTTTTGGGGGTCAAAATTATTTTTTCTACAAACGAAAACGACATTAAAAATACATAAATTAGGTTGTGGTTCATTCAATTTTTACTAAGCAAATGTGCTTCGGCTCAAATTATCCTACGGTCATACGCGAATTTGTTAGTGGATGTGTTATTAGATTTAGTCTGTTTAGACGAATCTCTTAACACTACAAATTATGAATCTAATAGAAATCTTTTTTTTTTTTTTTTTTTTTTTT
>Ga0041059_1001320_pt1 | contig 19814 bp, 17 predicted proteins | sample AraColnosormetaG_FD_56232 | JGI IMG/M metagenome (GOLD analysis project Ga0041059, IMG submission 56232) | Arabidopsis roots microbial communities from North Carolina, USA - Col MF nosort | ecosystem: Host-associated > Plants > Roots > Unclassified | place: USA: North Carolina | collected... | reverse complement strand
TGTATAGTCGATCTATATATGTTGTATGCTTCTCTTGATGATCAATAACACATATACATTGTCGAACTCTGTATTCCTTTAAACATATTAAAAAAAATAAGAAAGAAAAAAAACATTCAAATGCAAATCGAAAGAGTGTTAAAAATCAAATTTCTCATACTTCATAAATATATAAATTTTGATTTTTCTCATGTGTGAATTCCCATATTCAAATTAATGTTATCATCTTCATACATGACATGAGATGATAAGGTAGAATGAGCTACCTCGCAGCTACTCAGATGATAGAAGGCATTAAAACATGTACATATTCATTTGTTACCTAAAGCAAATGAAAATATCTGAAAGCACCAGAGTGTTTTGCACCAATCTGACTGACTCGATAAATCTATGTTCAATGCATACAAGAAAAGTTATTTGAAAGCACTAGACTGATTTATCTGATTAAGTTCAAAGCATGTAATCTATAAGACAATCTTAAGTTACAATAATAAAAGTTTTTGCCTATATCAATATAAGATGTTGATATAAAATTTCACATTGACAAAAATTTTGAGATAATATTTATTCCGGGACAGTATCCAATATATACATAACACTGTTGCACTACCTAAACATTACAACAAAGAAGAAAAACCAAAATCAAGGGACAAGAATTCATAGAATTGCGCTTCACTACTATACCCTAGTTACATATATAAATCTATTCATAGATGCAATTATATTATTAAGGAAAGATAATTTGGCAAAGTAGAACGTTAAAGCGACCTAACAAGATGAGACTGTTACAGGTCACTTTACAAATTGTTGGCAATTTCTGACTCATCTTCTTCATGACTTGTCCCTCTACTCGCTACTCCATTAATGTGCAACTATATTTTGTGTAATTTAAACTGTATTCATGTATCGATTATTCATGACATTTTCAATAGCCAATCATCAATATAAATTTTTAACAAACTTCAGATTATTGGGGTTGGTGATTTTGATATTGCTAGTATTTTTGAGCTAAATACTAGCAAAAAAAACAATCGTTTTGTACATATCCAATTTTTTTTCTTTTTCCAAAAACTAAATTACATAGGATAAATTTCTCTCAAAAATATCATAGTGAATCTTTCGAGCACTATACCACCATCATGTACTCCGATTTCAATTATTTTGACAATCTATGGACCGGTTTAGATGCAAACCAATAAAGAAAAGTTTCGAATATAGAATTTCCCTAAACAAAATAGACTTTAGGAGAATGTGAGTGGAAAAAAAAAAATAGACTTTAGATTTGGTTTTGGTTTTGGTTTAGATTCGGTTTGTTTTCTCGGTTACAATTTTTCCCCCCGTCCCTAATTTGATTTGTGCGAAGAAAACCAAACGTGCTGAAACGTTGTCGTTCGGATACTATCAGCGATTGCTAAAATTGTTAAGAACGAGAAAAAACCAAAACGACGTCGTTTCTTATATCGTTGCCAGAGAGAGTTTGACGGCGGAGAGATATGGCGGCGTTGATGGAGTCAGTCGTCGGCCGAGCTCTAAAATTCTCATCGACGGCGAATTTCAGGTCAATCCGACGCGGCGAAACACCAACACTCTGTATCAAATCATTCTCCACCATTATGTCACCACCGTCAAAAGCCATCGTCTACGAAGAACACGGCTCTCCCGATTCCGTCACCAGGTTCGTCTACTTTTACTCTGTGTTTACAGAAACACACATAATCTCCATTTACACCTTTTGTTCTCCTTTGACGAAGATAGATTGGTGAATCTCCCGCCGGTGGAAGTGAAAGAAAACGACGTTTGTGTTAAAATGATCGCCGCTCCGATCAACCCCTCCGATATCAATCGAATTGAAGGTTTATGTTCGATAAGTTTTGATTGGGAATCAATAATAGTATCCCTAAACATCATCGTCTCCATCTTTGTTTATTGGTCACAAAGCTAAGAGTTAGATAATGAGTTCAATGTTTTGGAAAATGATGATTGTTTAGGTGTGTATCCGGTGAGGCCACCGGTACCAGCGGTTGGTGGTTATGAAGGTGTTGGTGAAGTTTATGCAGTTGGCTCCAATGTTAATGGTTTTTCTCCTGGTGATTGGGTCATTCCATCTCCACCTTCTTCAGGTACTCTCTAATGTTATGTTAAGTGAAGCAACAAAAGAGAGTGTGACTTCAAAACAGTTTAATGATATCCCTTTTTGATTTGTGAAATAGTCTGATGTGAATCTCTCTGAACTAGGGACTTGGCAGACTTATGTTGTGAAGGAAGAGAGTGTGTGGCACAAAATCGATAAAGAGTGTCCAATGGAGTATGCAGCGACGATTACTGTTAATCCATTGACGGCTTTGAGGATGCTTGAGGACTTTGTGAACTTGAATTCTGGTTTGGACTGTATATTATGTCTTTAATGTAACTGGTCTTTACTTTCTTTTTGCCTAACAAAGGATTTCTCTGGAACAGGGGATTCTGTTGTACAGAATGGTGCAACAAGTATTGTGGGTCAGTGTGTCATTCAGTTGGCAAGACTCCGTGGCATCAGTACCATCAACCTTATTCGTGACAGGTGTAATATAATATGAATTGTGTTTAAGATATTGCTTACGAACAATTGAAGCGGTTCTAGCCAAGTAAAGTGTCCTCCTATGCTACTGATTTTAGGGCTGGGTCGGATGAAGCAAGAGAGCAGCTGAAAGCTCTAGGTGCAGATGAAGTCTTTTCAGAGAGTCAACTGAATGTAAAGAATGTGAAAAGTCTTTTGGTAAGCTTTAAGTCTAGCTATTCTATAGCAGAAATTTCTGAGTATCCAAAGCTTAACGTATATGTGGTCTAGGGTAACTTACCTGAACCAGCTCTGGGATTCAACTGTGTTGGTGGCAATGCTGCCTCTCTTGTCCTCAAATATCTCAGGTACAGTGAACATATCTGTTTGTCGCACTTTTAGTTGAATGAATTCCCACTGTTCTGAAGGTTGTGAATACATATATATTTCAGGGAAGGAGGAACCATGGTAACATATGGTGGGATGTCTAAGAAGCCAATCACTGTGTCAACAACATCTTTCATCTTTAAGGTAATTAAAAGATCATTCGGAAAAACTAAACTGTTATCGGTATGTCTTAAATTTAGATCTTATTCATAGCGCACAAACCGAGCTTTCTAATGACTTCGTTGGGTGTTTAAGATCTATGGCTTTTGTGCACTGTGTTAATGTTTGATTACCCTACAGGATTTGGCCTTAAGAGGATTTTGGCTGCAGAGTTGGTTGAGTATGGGTAAAGTAAAAGAATGCAGAGAGATGATAGACTATCTCCTCGGGCTTGCACGAGACGGGAAGCTAAAATACGAGTAAGTCTTAACATTCTGAGCTCCCATGAAAAACTATCTTCGCTTATCATTTAAATCAATGGTTGGTTTCTTCTGACAGAACGGAATTGGTTCCCTTCGAAGAGTTCCCTGTTGCTCTCGATAAAGCTCTCGGGAAGCTAGGAAGGCAACCTAAACAAGTCATCACATTCTGAAGCTTCCTTTGTGTGAGCCATTTAGTAACTGTTGCCACTATCTTTAGTGTTAGCTATTAATATGACAAGGCATGATGTACTTTATTATATAGTATCTGCTTCTTCTTGTCCAATGTATCAGGAAAAAAATGAGAATGTAGACTGAATAAAAACCAAAATAAATCATTATGCTCATGTTCAGATTGTAACTTCATGGTCGTGTGTTAATTTATTGCTACACTCTGTCGAAAGAGAAAACTATCAAATAATCAGAAGCTGACTTGGTTTAGAGGTGTTGTCGGTTTACTTTAGTTTATTGGATTATGTTTGTGTTTAGTATAAGTATCGAAATAACCTTAAAATAAATAAAAATATTACCAAGACTGCCACCAGAATTGTGTCTCTTGCCGATTAAGTCGTCACGTTTTCCTCCGTAAGAATCTAAACCCTAAATTCTCAACAGCCAATTTTCTGCGTCCCTTCTGCTTCATATGTTGCGTGGGTTTTAAGAAAACCATACCTTTCGTTTTGGTAGAAACATGATCGAATTTATGCTTAAAAATCGAGCCTTTGTTTGATAAATTTGATGAGAGTAAAGAACACAAAAGTGTTTAGAAAGAATTATAATAGACTCTCATAAGAATAATAGAATAATTTACATTCTCTTATATAGAGATTAAGATAAACATAAATGTAAATAATATATTTAGAGATAATGTTAAATTTCCTAAACTTCAATATTAACATTTACCTTCTAGAATAATATCTTCTTGCCATATCTTGATCTTCTCATCTCGACCGTCGATCTCGGTTCTCCATATCCCAATATTGTTTGATCTCATCCTAAGTACTCTATAACTCCCTTAGATCTTAGTTTGATAAAAAAAAAAAATAGGTTCTCACGAATTTGGCAAGTTCTATTTTGACTCTAGTTGTTCACAGTTCTTCTTCCCCACTGAATCTTCGATTTTTTCTATGTTATTGCAGGTTTAATAGCTCTGCTTGAGAGGTACTATGGACTTTCGAAAAAATCAAGCTGGGGAAAAGAATGTTTCGAGTAAAGGTTTATACAACTCTTTGGCTGAAATTTCCTAGATATTGTTTGTGTTCACTACAAATTTTGCAATCTTTTTTGTTTTTTGTGGCTTCTGTTAATGGATGTCAGGGATTCAAAAGAAAGTGAAGAACACTATGTCCATAGCATCTAAGAGATATAACATTGATAGTTATATCTTACTAGACCTTGATAAGGTATTAGATGATGCCTACAGCTCTTTTCGACCGGTTTCTGCTGATTACAATACTAGGAAGGAATTGGTCAAAAACCTCAATGCTATGGCTATAGATATTTTTGGTAATATAAGTCTTGTAGTCTTTTTTATCTTATTAAGCTCGACCAATATCCATATTCAGTAGAGGTTTTATTTATTTTTTGTTTATTAGGTAAATCAGAAGAGAGCAGCCCGGTCCTTGAGGCGTATGGCTCTTTTGCGATGAATACGTTTTCCTCACAAAAGGATTTGGATGTATCTATTAACTTTAGTAGCGGAACATCTGAATTTTATCGTGAAAAGAAGCTAGAAATTCTTACAAGATTTGCAACGAAGCTCCGCTCTTTGGAGGGTACGTTTAACTGAATGAAACTGAATTTTACCGAGACATTCTTTTTTTATATGTATTCTAACTCATTGGAAGCTATAAAGGTGTATGTCATTACATGTGAAACTTTCTTAAAATGATGAGTTTCATACATATATCTTACCTACACTTCTTTTGTATAGGGCAAGGGTTTGTCAGGAATGTTGTACCTATCTTAAGTGCTAGGGTTCCAATTGTCAGATTCTGTGATCAAGGGACTGGTATCGAATGTGATTTGACAGTTGAAAGCAAAGACGGCATTTTAACTTCACAGATCATTCGGATTATATCTCAAATTGATGATAGGTTTCAGAAACTTTGTTTGTTGGTAAGATTTCAGTTATTATACTAAAGCTTTTCGTTTATCATTCTAGCACTAATGGCTTGTGAGACAAGCACTGTCAATTGTTTAGTACTAATGTGAATATTGTCATATGTCAGATTAAGCATTGGGCCAGAGCACATGGGGTTAACAATGCGTCACACAATACCCTGAATTCGATATCTATAACAATGCTAGTCGCTCATCATTTACAGGTATAAACTCAGTTAATCTCGTTGGATTAATATTTTTGGGAGAATTTCGAGTTTCATGATGACAAATATTTAGTTTATTTGTTTAATGGAGAATAAGTTTGTTTCTTTTTCATCTTTCTGATTATTTTTACTTCCTTTGATTAAAGTGTTAGGTTTTCTTTTCTTCGCATATTAAGTTGCATGCGACCATATACTATTCAGTCTTATGTGGAACTTTAAATGACTAAATGCTTCTCTCCTTTGTCTTATGTGCAGACTCAAAGTCCTCCAATTTTACCTCCATTCTCTACACTATTTAAAGGTAATATTTGTATCCACACATAAAACAAAGTAAAAGATAACTATATGATGGTTTTGGACGGGTCATTTGTTTTCTGACAGATTCAACTCTTCTAGAATCGTATTACTGATTTATCATCCTTTTTTCCAGATGGAATCGATCCTCCTATCGTGGAGAAAAGAACACAAAAGTTCTTAAACTGGGGACAACGTAATCAAGAATCTCTTGGTAGACTGTTTGCAACTTTTTTTATTAAGGTGCTATCTTTTTTTTGTCCTCTTTAAACACAAACATCAATTAAAAGAGAAGCTTATTTGTTATAACGAAATATATACTTTCTGTCTTACAGTTGCAATCTGTAGAATTCCTTTGGAGATAAGGGCTTTGCGCCAGTGTGTTGAATGGTCTTTGGATATCTAAAAAGACTAAAAGAGATGTTATTAGTGTAAACTTCTTTTGTATTTAGTTAAATTTCATTCACATTCTTAGTTTTTTGTCTTACCACTTTAGTTTTTTTCTTTCCGTGTGTGTTATATAGGTTGAGGATTTTACAGACGTGGCTAGAAATTTTGCAAGGGTTTTTAGTGACTACGGAGCCGAAAAGATATACAGCTCCATAAACAGAACAGTAGATGATATATTGGAGTTCCTCAATGGCAAGGTTGCTGGAGAACATCTCACACAAAAGTTGTTTAGCCAACAAACTGTTGTGGAGCCTATTCCTCCTGTGTCGCCACAACAACCTCATAAGAAAAGAGTCTGCTTGGAAAAGGGATACAGAGCTGTAGGAGGGATCAGTCACGGAAGAGAGGAGACTCATGAAACTTCTAGAGGAAAACGAAAAAGGTCTGGTGGAAACTGGGGCTGTAGGTTTAGTGGTGGTGAAGAACCAATGCCTGTGGGTCTGTGGAATGAGTACAGTCGAAGTCTTGATATGCCAACACCACCACCACATTATGATAAACTTCTTTATAAGAAGTTTGGTTTTTACTAATAGGGTTTTAGCTTGGTTTATGTAACTTGTGTCTTAAGATAACTTAAATTTCATTATTCTTTAAGGTATTAGAGGTCAGATGTTAATGATTCGATTAATACAAAAGATTGATTTTGAGTTTTGACTATCAAAGTAACAGAAAAGATGCTTGAGTGAGAAATTTACCTTGGAGATTTTTCGTAGGGAGAGAGGGCAGAGTTCCTCTCAAGACTGTTGAACTCATGTGTGGACATTGTAGTGGTGCAAACCGGCACCATCCTCACATTGGTTTAACCAGTCAGAAACCAGAACCACCTTTGATGACTCGCGGTCTACATTCTCAGGTTTAGTGGTGGTGAAGAACCATTAATGCATGTGGGAATGTGGCAAGACTAATTGGTCCGCCACGGCCACAACCACTACCACCTTATGGTAACATTGACCCTCAAAACGTTCCCCAACTTTATTTTGGTAGATCGTTTTACTGATAGGGTTTTTGCTTAGTATAAGTTTAAACCAATGACCAACCATTTTTAAAAGATAAATATAATAACTTCATATGATATAACTGGATTTAGGGGGAATTCAGGATTTGGTTACTTCTGTTTAAGTGGAATATTGTCATCAATGTATGCATCTTACATTTTATGTTGGATTCGGTTTAAATTTGGATTGGAGAATTTGTAGCCAACTTTATTTAATTTGTGTCTTAAGATAACTTCTAAAATTTCATTCTTCGTTGTGGAATCAGAAAAGAAGTATCAGTAAATTCATATATTCGTAATGCCAATTCGCTTCAGATCATTAGTACAAACTTCAGATTTTCTTCTGACCTAATTAATGACTTCAGATTCAGTATTTTAAACATTATTGTGAAGATTATAAGCTTTGCTTCACGGATTATATTGTCAAAATGAAATCAACTACTTCCTCGATGGTGTCAATTGCAACTCTGATGAAGAAGTTAGAATAATTTTGATTATGTAAATATTAACTCGCGAAAATAGTATTGAATTATTCCTAATAATTCTCAACATAGTAATATGAAAATCAAGAATTTCATTTTCTTGTTTTTTTAAATATATAAGTTAAGAGTAAATTAATAATTTTGTTGACTAAAAGACTGCCTAATTAAAAGAGTTTCCCACCAAAAATAAGAGAGTTTCAAATGCATACTTTATCATAGTGGCTCAATAAAAGATTTCAATTATATTTTCTACAAAAAAGATTATGAAAGTTAAAGATAAAAGAACTTACCTAACTTAAATAGCTCATCCTTTAAGAGCATGGTAAATTGATATGAGTCAAAACTATGAATTTTAGATATCATATAAAAAACTTCTTTACTTTCATTTTTTTCACGAATTTAGTCGATATATTCACCATCTTTTAATGGTTATAATTAGTTAATTGCAATACAAATTAGTTCTCTAGGCTCCGCAATCCTCTACTACTACTTTTTTTTTTTTTATTTGTGCACACCAAACTTACATTAAAATTAACTTGAGGATACAACAACCCAAAGTCAGAAGCTCTTTGCCAAAAAAAATCACAAGTCGAACGTTTCGAAATAAAGACATAATTGAACAATAAAACTTGAAAACGATAAAATAACACATTCTTCAAGAATGTTTTCAATTTTATCGGATTGAAGTCAATCGTCGACTATCGGTCTTGCAGTAAAACCAAGAGTGATGCTTTTTTTTTTTGCCGTCTGATATTTTATTAAATCAAATAAACCAAACCGAGTACATAGAAGTCCAGATAATGAAAAAACAGAGCATGATAACTCAACTATAAACCAAAGATAAGGTGTAAAAAACCAACAATATCATCTCCTCTTTTCTTCTTCAATTCTGGAAGATAACCACACAGGACCTCCACGAGATAGGTAAGATCTTGTTCTTCCATCCCTTGTGACACTTAGAGCAATGTCCCTTGCGATCAAGTTCGCCTTCGAGGATGAGACCATGAAAATGACCCGAGAGAAACTTGAAATGATTCTGTGAATCTTGTCGAGATACGTAGATTAACGAGGCCAATTAGAAGAGTCAATAATAGCTTCTATTGCCGCACCACAATCTGACCAAACCTCAATGTTGTCCAAGTGTAAATCCCGAAGACTTTGTAAAACCCATAGTATCCCTCTCAATTCAGCCGCAATGCGATTCGAGGTTGGTAAAAACATCTCCCTCGCATGAAATAAGACATCACCTTGAGCATCTCTGACCAACCAAGCACCACACAACGTCCTCCTTCATTGACCCAAGCAGCATGCACATTACACTTTAAAACACCTAAGCTCGGTTTGATCCATCTATTCTCCCTCCTAATAGGTTGCGAGTTAGTGATGTTGTCCTGCAACTGCCGGTTTTGATCCATATAACGTTTCATTACGGTGCTTCCAAATGCCCCAGAGAATCCAAGGAATCGCCATTCGTAGAGGTAAAGGAACCCCAACATTACTCATTAGTTTCAGCATAAAACCAATGTTATCTGTGATCGAGTCCGTAAAACCATGTGGAGGCATATAGATATTAGTATTCTCCCATACCTCTCTAGCCGGCCAACAGCAAAAAAGCACATGGCTTATTGACTCTATATTGGTTTGACACAGCGAGCACATAAGGTTAGTATGCATACCATGAGCTTGTAAACATGTTGAAACAGCCAAAGCACCCGATAGAGCTCGCCACAGGAACATTTTGATCTTGGGTAGAGTTTTGAGATCCCAAATCTTCTCCTTAAGACAGCGAGTTACTTGTTCATGTGTGGGTGGTGGAGGCTGCTGCTTAAGATGTGAGATCAACCAATTCCCGCTCTTCACAATGTAGCAACCATTACGATTATAAGCCCAAATGTCACTATCCTCTAGGCCAATGTTAGGAGGATAAGACATGATTCTAACAACGTCCGGTGAAAAAAACAACTCTGATAACAATGCATGGTCCCAAGAGCCTTGGTGGGTAATAAGGTTTGAGACCATTAGTTCCAAATCAAACAGAGATTGTTTATTAAAAGGGCGCTGCGGAGCCTTATCAAATATCCATTTGTCATTCCAGACACTTGTAGATTGTCCATTGCCAATGTTCTTCATAATGCCTTTCTCCAACAGATCTCGTCCGTGTATAATGCTGCGCCAAGCATAAGAGGGACGGGAACCAACCACAACATTCATGAAATCCTTTTGTTTAAAATACCTAGCTTTAGAAACTCTAGTCAATAAGGAATCAGGCTTTGTAAGAAGGCGCCATGCTTGCTTGGCGAGTAAGGACCAAGAGTGATGCTAGTAGATCTTTTGCTTTAGAAAACGAGCTAACAATCAAAATTCTCTCTTTTAAAAAGGAGAAAGATAGAATTGAACTCTCAATTAAAGAAGAAAATCTCTCCACAGAAGAGGAAAGTCTCTCCAAAGAAAAATACCAACCTTCCAAATAAACAAATTACGATTAATTATTTACAAAAAGAAAAACATATATTTTCTTCTTCTTCTATAGAATATGTTTAACACACAAATAATAAAAAAGGTAAAAGTATAGTTCTAAATTACTAATATATATGTTCTCTTGATATCATATAAAATAAAATTATAAAATCCTTAATTTTACATTATAAAAACCTCAAATTGATATTCATTAGTAGAAGAGAAATTTGCTAAAATAACCAACAAAAATTTAATAACTAACAAACTAACCAAAGAAAAAAAGCAGAGCAATATTTTCTGTATAAATTACAATATATATAATTTTACCCCTGCCACATCATCATCTTTTCTTCTGTGTTTTTTTCTCTCTTTTCTCTTCCTTCTCTTTATGCAATTTTATTTTGTCTCTTCCTATTTTTTGTGAACTCTACAATTTTACTCCCATTATATTTTTAATGATTTCATAAAATATAATAATCTCTTGCAGAAACCAGATAGTCGCAGAAACCAGATAGAGACTGTAACCAAAGAAGCTGTGATATGGGAGTTTCGAATTATAGAGCGAGGAACGCAATTTGAGTTCAGAGAATCGACTTCCGTTGTTGCTTGGGTTCCATACCATCTTTAGGGTTTAGTTTTCTGTACTTATAAACAATTTGATATTTCTCCAAACAAAATGAAGCTCGAAAGCGAAATATATGTACTATACTGTTCTGCTTTGTTTTCAAGACTTTGCTTTGCTGATGCTACTGAAAATTGTTTGGATGAAAACAACGCCATATCATCCAGCCATATTCAATTCTTCTCGTGCTCCACGCACTTACCATCTTTTTTGTTGGAAAGAGTTTGTTGTCTTTTTACCACATCTAAGTATTACTCAACACATTATAGATTTTATGGTGCTATATTCTTTATTTCATTTTCCAAAAACGTCATTTTTGCAATTCACCCTAGTAGAAATACCGAAATAACCTAATTACACAAAAATACAAAAAAAATTTGCTAGAGAGCCACCATTGTCTCTCTCCCCGTCTCTCCTCAGAATTGGTGTCTCTCTTGTCAATAACCACGGTTCTCCCGTAACGGGACCGTAAAACTGCATCCTCTCCGACTAGTTTCATCGCCTTTTCCTCTGCCTATAACATTCTCCGGTGCGTAACCCTTACCTTAACTCTCAAAATTCAATTGCTTTCCTTCAGATTTTTTCGTGGGCTCTGGATTACAAAACCCATCGACTGTGCTTAAAAATTGAATCTTTCTCTCATCTTAAACTCGAATTCACTACAAAAAAGCTTCTTTAGGTCTTAGTTTTGATAATAATTAGGTTTTTGATCGAATCTATGCTTAAAAATTGTGTCTTTGTCTCATCTTAATCCTCACAACTACTCGAACACTATAAAAAAAGCTCCTTTAGATCTTAGTTTGATAATAATTAGGTTTTTTGATCGAAACTATGCTTAAAAATCGAGTCTTTTGTCTGATGTGAATGGTTTCTATGTTATTTTGCAGGTTTAGTATCTCTGCTTAAGTAGAGAGTAATTATGGGCTCTCGAGGAAATGTGGCTGAGGATAAAAATGTTTCGAGTAAAGGTTAATACTTTACTCTTTTGATGATATATTTCTTGATTGTTTTGTGTTCACTACAGATTTTTGAATCATTCTTGTTTTGGTTTATGGGATGTCAGTGATTCGAAAGAAGGTGAACAACACTGTGTCAATAGCACTCAAGAGATATAAGATTGATAGTTATATCTTACTGGATCTTGATAAGGTATTAAATGATGTCTACTGCTCTTTTCGACCGGTTTCTGCTGATTACAATACTAGGAAGGAATTGGTCAAAAACCTTAATACTATGGCTTTAGATATTTATGGTAATGTAGTCTTTTTTTCTATCTTATTTAGCTTAGTGATATCGAAAGTTAGCAGAGGGTTTATTTAGTTTATGTGTTCATTAGGTAAGTCTGAAGAGAGCAGCCCGGTCCTTGAGGCGTATGGGTCTTTTGTGATGGATATGTATTCATCTCAGAGTGATTTAGATGTGTCTATTAACTTTGGTAATGGAACATCTGAGATTCCTCGTGAAAAGAAGCTCGAGATACTTAAAAGATTTGCTAAGAAGCTCCGTTCTCTGCAGGGTAAGATATTTGTTCCATTCTTCTTGCTGTTAAGCTGTATGCCAATTCCATTATTGTTTTCCATATATACCAAAAACCCCAACAGTCTCTTTTTAGTATATCGGGGACACGTGAATACGACATTCTTAAAATGATGAGTTTCATATATACTTCTTTTGTAGGAGAAGGGCAGGTTAAGAATGTTGAATCTATCTTCTCTGCTAAAGTGCCAATTGTCAAATTCTCTGATCAAGGGACTGGTGTTGAGTGTGATTTGTCAGTCGAAAATAAAGATGGCATTTTAAATTCACAGATCGTTCGCATCATATCTCAAATTGATGGCAGGTTTCAAAAACTTTGTCTGTTGGTAAGAATTTAAGTTCTATTCTAATGGCTTTCGTTATCCTTCTAGTACTAATGACTTGTGAGTTTTTTCAACAGAAATTTCTTTTTAGGGTTATAGATTTTTATGCTACTGCCTATGGTTTGTTGCTTTAGTTTCTTTCAAGTCTCTTCAGTTTTTTTCTGATTTTCAATTCAACAAAAGCTTTCCCCAGTACTAACTAATTTTTCAGAATAATTTTTCTTTACTATTTAAGTGGAATCTTCGAGTCTCACAGATTTTAGTGAAGTAACTTTAAAGCTAGGGACTTGTTGGCTAACCATAGTTTTCGTATGAAAGAAGTATTCAAAGTTAAAGTATGTGTAGTTGTGGTCAGTATATTTACTAATGTGACTATTCTCATATGTCAGGTTAAGCATTGGGCCAAAGCTCATGAAGTTAACAGTGCGCTACACCGAACCCTGAATTCTGTATCTATAACATTGCTAGTCGCTCTTCACTTACAGGTATCAACTTAGTTACTTGTGTTAGATGTTCACTAGACTCTGTACTCTTATTATTCCAGTTACATTTACAAGGGATGGTTGATTCTTATAGGTAGAATTTTGACTTATGCCCACGTAGGTAGTTTATCTGGCTGTTTAATGGGAATAAATTTGATTCTTTTTCAACTGTTGGATAAAGTGTTTGGTTTATTATTGCTTCATCTTAAGTTGCATGTGAATAGTATCTGATCAGATCCAGGCGTATGAGGAACTTTGAATGTTGAATGACTAAATACTTCCGAGTCTAATTGCTTCTCCTTTGTCATATGCGCAGACTCAAAATCCTCCCATTTTACCTCCATTCTCTATGCTATTGAAAGGTAATATTAGTATCCATACAGTAAACTAAGTGAAAGAGAACTATGGTGGGTTTGTTCTTTTTGAGGCGGTCATTTGTTTTCTGGCAGATTCAACATATACAAAGTCTCTTTAGGCTTTTTTAAGCTTGTGATACTAATAGAACACTTGATGATTGTCAGATCTCAGATTACATTTTTAATACTCTTCTTTTAACGTGCTAGCAACATATTCCTGTTTTCCGTAATGACATTAACTGAGTCTTTTCTTTTCCAGATGGAATGGATCCTCCTAACGTGGAGAAAAGGGCACAAAAGTTCTTAAACTGGGGACAGCGTAATCAGGAATCTCTGGGTAGACTGTTTGCAACCTTTTTTATTAAGGTGCTATATCGTTTTACCTTTAAACCCAAACACCGATTACAAAACAAGCTGCAGTACATGCTTTTGTATAACGAATTAGCATTTCTGTCTTGCAGTTACAATCTGTAGAATTCCTTTGGAGACAAGGGCTCTGCGTCAGTGTGCTGAATGGTCTTTGGATATCTAAAAAGTGGAAAAAAGTTGGCGTTGGATCCATTAGTGTAAGCTATAAAAAACTCTATTCAGTAAGATTACATTTGCTTTCTTACTTTTTTTGTCTTATATCATTTTTTTTTCCGTTTGTCTTACAGGTTGAGGATTTTACCAACATATCTCAAAATGTCGCAAGACGGGTTAATGGTGCAGGAGCCAAAAAGATATACAGCTCCATAAACAGAACCGTTGAAGACATCTTTGAATTCCTCAATGACAAGGTTGCTGGAACAGATCTCAGACATAGGTTGTTTGGCAAAGGATCTGTTGTGCAGATTCCTCCTGTGGCGCCACTTAATGGAAAGACCGCTGGAATACACAAGGTGTCTGGCCAACAAGCTGTGGTGCAGCCTTCTCCTCCTGTGCCGCGACTCAATGGCAAAATTGCTGGAACACATCGCAAACAGAAGGTGTTTGCGCAACAAGCAGTTGTGGAGCCTCGTCCTCCTGTGCTGCCACTTAATGGCAATATCGCTGGCACACATTTCAGACATGAGTCGTTTCGCCAACAAGCTGTGTTGCAGCCTCTTCCTCCTCTGCGGCCAGTCAATGGAAGTATTGGTGGAACTCATTTCAGAGATAGGTTGTTTGACCAACAAGTACTTGTGGAGCCTCGTCCTCTTCTGCCGCCATTCAGTGGCAGTATCGCTGAAACGCATTTCAGACATAGGTCGTTTCCCCAAGAAGCAGTTCTGGACCCTCGTCCTTCTGTGCAGTCGCGCAACGTTTACTCACAACAACTTCACAATAACTACAGAAACGGTTTCAGCGGTCCTCCTGAAGAACATCACACCAAAAGACTTTGTTTGGGAAACCGCTACAGAGCTCTAGAAGAAACGGGTAACTGGAGAGAGGAAGAGAGATACGAAGATCCCAGAGGAAAACGAAACAGGTATGTCGGAAACTTTAATGGGTTAGAAGAGTTTCGTGAAATCCCCCGGTTTGGAATTCATAGTAACCCTTTAGATGATCCTTATAGACAAGTCCCTTTGAATGCTGGAACAAATGGTCATTTGGTTCACCATAGGCATGATGGTAGATATAATGGTGAAGAACCAATGCATGTGGGACAATGGCAAGACTACACTCGTAGAGTTGGTTCGCCACCACTACAACAAACCCCACCACCTTATGATAGAGTTAGTTATGAAGATTTTCGTCCTCATTTAGGTAGATCGTTTTACCATTAGGGTTTTTGGTCAGCAAAGTTAAAAACCAATCACCAACCATTTTTTTAAGATGTTTATAACTTCATATTATATGAAGCCGGAATCAATATTAGAAGGGAATTGATGTAACTACAGTTTTGGGTGATGAGAAAGTGTCATGAATGTTGTATTTTACTGTTTATTCTGGATTCGGTTTAAATTTGGATTGGAGGATTTGTAACCAACTTTTATGTAAGAAATCATTTGAAAGTAAATGTTGTGAAACTAATGTTTTTTATAATGTCTATTTGCCTTAGATCCTTAGTACAAACATTAATTGAAAGAGCATTTAAACGATTTAATACCAAAATAATGACTTATCAATTTAGTAATGTAATCACAATAGTGAAGAGAACACAATATGTTGAAAGTTGAATAAAATCTCAAATCATAAAGAAAATAGTGACTTCTAGATTCAATAATGTTCACTAATTTCTGTTTACTTGTTACTACACCATTTCTTTGGCCTCGCCGTGAAAATAACCAATATGTTAAATAAAATCTCAAATCGTCAAGAAATACTTGGACTGGTCAGAAAAAATGAGAGTGATATAACTCATGACAGTAAGCTTTGCTTGGCGGACTCTCTTGTCAAAATGAAATCAACTGCTTCCTCGACGGTGTCAACGACCTGAAGAAGTTAAACAGTTTCACATGAACATAAACTCACGGGAATAATAATAATCTTCTTTTAAAGGCTAAGTGATGATGTTGATGCTTACCAGATCAGCTGGAAACTCGGAATGGTTATCTTTTCCTTTGAAAACTCCGGTTCTCGTTAATATTGAAAACCAAGGAGTCCCAGCCTGTCACACAGATTTACTTTTAATAGACTACTAATGGTTTAAGGTAAGATTAGAGGAATGTTTTATGGCGAGATGACCAACTCTAGTCTGAGAGAAAGAGTACGAAACCTGTCGTGCGCCTCTGATGTCGATTTTAGGGTTGTCCCCGATCATATATAGTGTCTTGAAGTGGTGACTTCCTTGGTTTGAAGAATAAGGGGATGTAGCGATTTCTTTCAGAACATCTTCTGCGTTTTTGAACACAAATGGATTTGGTTTGCCAAATGATGTGTACTCTAGAGGTTTTTCATGAATTCTGCAAGTATGTATTCAAACTCAATCATGCAAAACTGAATTGAACAAATGAGGAAAAAATGTGAACATATGGAATGTGTGTGCTTTGAATTTGGTTATTACCTGTTGAAGATTGATTCTAACGCGATTCTAAAAGCTCCCATGCCAAGACGTTCAGTAGGAAACTCAGTCTGAATTTAGTTGACAATGCATCAGTATACCATAAAGTAAATCAAAAGAATGGAGAAATAACAACGGATTCACCAGAACCTGGTAGTCTAAATCGTCATTGGCAATGTACAAATGAGGTTGAGGTCCAATTTCTTTCCCAGGAAGTCCTCCAGTTCGTAAAATGTCACAAAGAACCTGACCAAAAGTATCAATCAGTATTCATTCACCGTGAGTTAGTAGCAAAAAATGTTAACCAAGCTCTGCTGCCCCCAACAAAAACTATGAGGATCTACAGCCAAAGACCATTTAAAATGTGTTTTCTTTTGTTTTTTTTTCCACATAATCGTGAAGCCAGTGATATAGAAATACAAAAGTCCACTTTGCCTTATTTATTACGATGTGTCATGTGTGCTTAAAGGATTTTATCAGATAAGTATCACATCTGAAAATAAAGATATGTGAAGCAGGAGAAACCTGGATGTCTCGGCTCCAATCAACTGGATCACTAACTATAAATGCTGCCTGAACTCTTTGGGATAGAACATCTTCTCTTGATCTAAGCTCCTTGTGACCATCCTGCCTGAACATCAATTTCTTATATGGCGCCAAGGGATCAATGTTGTCAAAGTAAGAGGCATATTCGTCCATTGAAATGACGTTTCTGAAAAATAAATGTACATGTATAAATCACCTGAACAGAAGTTTGAAGCAGAAACTAACGAAAATCAGAAAATTCAAGAAAAGAGCCCTAAGCTTACTTGAAACCATAATTAGACATCACCGCGGCAGGTTCCCCTTTTCCAGCTGCAACAACAAGCTCATTTTCAAACCTGGTCCAAGCAAATCACTAAACATCTTTCTGACCAAACCAAGGAATAGAATATCTTATAAAATTGTTTGCAAGGTCTTTCTTGTGCACTATGTGATTTTATAACTTACCTATTTACTAGCTTCCGAAAGGGTGAATGTGCTTGTATCACCTGAAACATGAACAAAATGTCAAAGAGATTACATCAAAAGAGTTACAGTTACTAAAACTTAACTTTGGCGACTACTGTAACATCCACACTCTACAGAAACAAAATACAAAGGAAATGATGTGACAAGGTTTCAACCTGCAATGGAGAAACTTGAACACCTAATAAATGACTCATCTCAGAAGCCCGTTTAGATTCAGGCAAGCCACCTCCTGCCATAACCAATGACAAAAAGTGATGTTAACTATATAATTCACTCATTTGACCTATTTTAAGACTCATAACAAAGACTCACCATTAGTCAAGAATAAGAAAGGTATCTTCAAAGCACCTGCAAAAGCAACCTCAAAACTCATCATACACTGGAAAGATTACAAATTAAACCTAAACCAGTACTTGGCCTAGAGTCAATCTACAACAATGTACATTGTTGACAACCTAATTAAGCAGGTTCTAGAAATCAATGATTGCATACCGGAATCATCGTAGAGACGTCGGAGAGCGCTAGGAGAGCCACCAACGGGAGAGGAACCAAGAAGAATAACTCCATCGATATCGAATGCTATGCCAAAAGACGAGCTGTGTTTTGTTTTTTTGTTTGGGGTCAGAATCAGGAAGAGAGGCGATAAATGAGGAAAAGGAAGGAAAGCAGAAGCGGGAGAGGAGAGCTCACCGATTCGATTCCGGTGAGATGGTGCTACTGAAGGAACGAGACGGTGGTCGGAGATTAAAATTCCGCCGCCGCAGCGAGTTTCTCGCTAAGATTAGAAGATGATTCATTTTTTCACGGCGGCGGAAAAAAAAAAGATTTGGGAGAAAAAATTATACAATAAACCCTCTTTCTAAAAAGGTTAATTACAGATTTAGCCATCTATGTTTATTTATTACGACATTTATCCTCAAATTTGGAGTAACTACAATTTCATCCCTCAGTTAAAATCAGATTTTTTTTGTTGACTTCATCAAAATGTTAAGTAGATTTACATTTTCACAAAGATACAATTTACTACAAAGATACAAAAATAAACTTCTAAAGAAACATAATATTTACATTTTTACATAGATACCAAAATATTAGCCCAGAGGCCCAAACTTTGTATGAAACAGAGTAACTTACCTTTAAATCTTTAATTTACCCCAACAAAAATAATAAACTTTTTGTATAACATATTCGAAAGAAGAAGCCAAAGCCAACAACTATATTACATTTCATACAAGATTTTCAAATGAATATGAAAATCCGATCATCTTCTCAGAGAAAGGGATTGTCTGGAAGCTGGCATGGAGATAAAGTGTATGTAGTCGGAGAGTCTGCTTAACTAGCCTCCTCTCTTACCGTCTCCGTCGTAGTTGTTCTGTTTCCCTGATCCGACTAGATCACCCGCGATCATTTTCTTGATTCGGCCTCTCCTCGGAGTCGGTGCCATCGAGGTTTCCGATCTGACTAGATCACGAAAGATCATGATCTTGACTCGGCCTCTCTTCGGAGGAACAGTTGATTCCTCCTTTCTTGAGCTGTAAGGAGATGGAAGCTCCATGGTCGCAGTTGTAGTATCTTAAGATCTGTGTGAAAAAAAGAAGTAGAAAGAAATCAAAAGAGTGAAGCAGAGAAACAAATTTAAATGCGAGTAACATAAAGTTGAGAGAGAGGTTATTAAATAAGGCTTTGAGACACACAACACTCACAAAGTCACAGACCAAGTCTTTTGAAGACCAATTCTTTCACTTGCAGAGCAAGCTACGTAAGGTTACTTTGGTAATTCTTATTAGAGATAACGTAATTAATTCAGTAACATGTGTGATCTACAAGGTTTTTTTGGTTGGTGTCTGAGTAGATGTGGCAATGGAGACACGTGTGAACGTTATCACTATCGTAACGCGCTACTACAGTCTTTGTCGCTGACTTGCTGAAGGGTTATTATAGATCCTCTTTGTTCCATAGTAGATAAGCAAGCTTTAACCTATACATATATAAATATGATTAACAGGAATGTAACACACGTAATGGTTATAATTAGTTAATTGCAATACAAATTAGTTCTCTAGGCTCCGCAATCCTCTACTACTACTTTTTTTTTTTTTATTTTTGCACACCAAACTTACATTAAAATTAACTTGAGGTTACAACAACCCAAAGTCAGAAGCTCTTTGCCAAA
>Ga0041059_1001319_pt1 | contig 19816 bp, 21 predicted proteins | sample AraColnosormetaG_FD_56232 | JGI IMG/M metagenome (GOLD analysis project Ga0041059, IMG submission 56232) | Arabidopsis roots microbial communities from North Carolina, USA - Col MF nosort | ecosystem: Host-associated > Plants > Roots > Unclassified | place: USA: North Carolina | collected... | reverse complement strand
AAAAAAAAAAAAAAAAAAGGCTTTACTGTATTTTAAAAGGAAACTACCGAAAGAACATTACACTGTATTTTTTCCTAACCAAACAAGACTCGAGTTAAAAATTCGATCGGCCAGGAAAAAAAAAGAAAAAGACTCGACAACACTCAAATCAAACAAAACTTTTCAATTCCCGACCCTTGTATTTTTCGACAATCGTTGAATATGCGTCATCAAATCAAATTGAAAAAGATGTATAAAACCGGAAATCTATCGGCACTAAATAAAAACCGGAAATACTTTTACAAACTTTTTAATTATATATATCAATTATTTTTTAAATTGGTATTATTATTCTTTAAAACATAAAACGACGTCGTTTACAACTTAATAAAACTGTTAACGTTGACTTGAATCTGTTAAATTGACCTGTCAGTTAACTTAACAACGTGTCTTATTTGGTCGAGTCAATAAAAATTAAAGATTTAATTGGAAAATCAACTAAAATTGAGAATTTAATTCACCAAACCCAAAGTTGATACTTTATTTCACCATTTTTAGTAAACTGATGATTTTCTTGACATTTTTCTTATATAATAACCTTTGTTTTTTTATTTTTCTGTTCAGCAATAATAACATTTGTTTTATTATCTTAAAATACAAGTTCATAAGAAAACTTTACAACACCTAATCTACTTTTTGACTTTAAAATTACTTAAAAATGCAGAACTGGAATCACCAAAGGTAAAATACTCGGTTTAGTTGAACCAGGAGGAAGTAATACCTAAGCAGGTATAGATGACGTTGAGTCTTCACACTGTTTCACAAGCTTTTAGTTGAGTACTGGATCAAGGGGACAGAACAACAACTGGATTTAAGCTTGAGGATGTTCTTGAAGAAGATTTGATTCTGTCCAAGAGTAACCGAGCATCGGTTAGCGAACATCCCTGATTCATTTCGATAGCTACTGGATATTGCGACGATCTGTTCATTTCTACCACCATTATTCCCTGCAGTAACATAAAAATGAACATTTTGAAAAAAACTAGTCTTCCGAAGTATGGTCTTCATATCCAGTCCTAAGCCTAGTTTCTAGATTCAACTTATGTCTGAAAGTAACTTATGTTTGATGTATCTGATCATATAACAAAGACAGTCTAAAACTGATATGTTAGGAAACACAAGTTAGCAGGTTTTACCTCAAAGTCAGCGAGAAACAACTGGAAGCGTTTCAGTTTCTCTTTCATCATGGCATTTAGTGATGTTGGAGCTGACGAGGAAAGAGCAGCTGTGACTTCCATGGATGAATGTCCTATCCTTTTTTGTACAACCTGCAGAGGGGATGACATGGACCTGATGGGTGATCTTCATTCTAATACATCAAATTCATTGCGAAATGAGGGATGGGACTCACGTCGTTATGGAGCAAAATCTCACAGATGAGACTACCATCATCAACATAGCATAGAAGCTCATACGTAGACTGTTGCTTGAACTGGAATTTCTTCACTCCAGTTAGAAAGCACTGCAAAAAATGAATACTTTAATAACAAGAGTTGAAATCATCATTGATTGAAGACTGAGAGTGCTTTAATTAGTGGTGTTAGTAGTACCTTGATCCTTCCTTGAACAAAATGTATGGTATCTTTCATAACTGCCCATTTTTGAGACAACTCGGCTAAGTATGTGAAAGGTTTCTCTGTATTTGTAGACAGCACAGAAGGGCCTTCCAAATCGACAACCATATTACTGAATTCTGCTGCTACACCGCCTGAATCTGAACCATATATATGAGTCGTTGTATCCCTTACACGACCAGTGTCAATATGCATTTCTTCAACAAATGAAGTCACGTTAGATGTTTGATCCAATGAATTTCCGCCAACGTTGTTGGCAAAAGATCTTGCACCACTGCAGGCACCACTGCAGCTAGTACCAGTACCAGCTGTGGATGCTGCTCGGTGAATGTTACTAGAAGTTGAATGTATATCAGAAAACGTTCTTTCCCCGTGCGCAGAAGCAGTATCAATCTGCATATGCTCAACCCTTGAAACAGTAGCTCCCACATTGGTAGAAGCAAGAGGTTCATCCATCGCCCGTGAACTATTGTGAGTTCTCGTTACATGTACGGGTATGCCTGCCATAAGTGGTTTGTTCAAAAGAGAGTTAATAGCCACTAATAATCTCAAAAGAAAGTGGTCATCTCACGTTCCAGAAAGTATTCAAGGACAGACATCATTTTCTCAGAAAGACACCAAAAACGTTTTTAATGTTGTAACTCGGCTATGGTGAAGTAAGAAAAGATCATAGGAAACACAGAACGAACCATGATTGTGCTCTAGTATGTTATAATTTATGATAATAAGCTAAAAAATGGGAATAGTCTGTTTCCTTTGATTCAAAATCTTCACTTATCCACTTTCCTGTGATGGAACAAATAATTACTCTGGTTCAGGGTTGACAGTAATGAACACTTTGACTAGTTTTGTGAACTCTACTTTTGAAACATGCAGCTACTCTTTTTGTTGACATGTAATTTTTTCTGAACAAGAAGATTAATGTAGAAACTCCCCTACCTTGATTGGCTTGAGTGTGACTAGCATTGCCCGAGGCAGAACTATTTACATGATTACCAGTATCATGTACATGATTACCAGTATCATTGCCATTTAGCGACCACGCAGCTAGAGTTGCTCTGGTTGTTAAAGAAGGAACCACTCCTACCCTTGTTCTGCAAAAGTTAAAATCAAATAAAAACTTTGACAAGAAGGGTAAAATTTACAACTGCAAATAGAAAAGACAGTTAGTAGTATGTATGTTATAAACTGTTTTAACGCGATAAAATGCAACATCTTTCAACAGAAACCAATCCAAATGCAGAATTCACTAAACGAGTACATTGTCAGGCATACTCCAAACCAGTCTCTATTCTCAAGATCAAAGAAGCTGTAGCCAAAGAAATCGGTGAAACACACTGGTTGCAAATAATCTTTCCAACTGAAGAGACATACATCATGACACAAATTTCGAATATGAAGTGAGGGGGAGAAACAAAAGCTGGAGAAATATCGAATTTTGAACAATGTAAACCAATCTTTGAATAAATCTAACCTTTTTCCTCTTGGAGGTTTGTTTACTTCAACAACCAGACGCTTTCGTGCTTCTTCTAGTTCTTCAACCATCCCTCCTAAAACTTCTACAATCTCAGGTACTAGCATTAAAAGCCCATGCCGAACTTGTACACTAGATACAACAATCTGCATTTAGCTGTTCTAGTCAGTACTTGTACTAAAAACACAGACATGTATAAATAATCTTAAAGGCTGTACAATGGCCTTAGAACAAATATTCATACAATTTTCACAACTACAATCCTCAACAAGAAACACACACCTTTAAACCAGCAGGAGCCAAGACTTGAAGATCTTTAATAGGCCTGTATTCCATACCAAAAACGCGTTGAACACCATCTGTCATAGACAGCTTAAGGCACCTCTTAAGCCCTGCATTAGCATTCTCATACCTCCCTTTGAGTGGGCAGCCAATGTTAACAATCTCATCAACCTAAATTTGAAAAATTTAAGCAAAAATGTTCAGCCAAAATCACACATTGCGCAATTATATATACAGTGTAAAAACCAAACAATCAAATAACCTGCAGAACAAACGGACCAGCGAGTTCTATACGATTCATAGACGCAACGTTCGGAGGAAGAACACCACCTCCGCATAAATTCATATCGAAAAACATAAACTGCTCGAAGCAATGCTTAGCTTTAGCTGCAACATCGAGGTAGGAAAATTGTGGAATTGAAGTTTCAAGTCCTGAAAGACAAGATACCCACCACTCCCTCTTCAATTTAATCCCCATTCGAGAAAGAACCTCACTGATCGGCGATTCATAGTCATTGCCGCTCACTGACTCCGACGGATAAACCGGATACGGTGTAGGAATACTAGAATCCGGCGGTGTAGGCTGGGGATTACCAAAAACGTCGATAATCTCAACTTCCGATATAGCGATTCTCTCACCGGGATTAGGGTTAGAATTCGACGATACTGAGGTTTCCGGTTGTATAGATGAAGCAATACCAAAGCTCTGAACAGAATCACCAACTCCGCTTGTTCCAGTTTCATCTTCTTCTTCTTCGTCGGAGGAGTACCGGAGTTGCAGGCGCCGTCTACGCATTTCTTCGCCGGCGAAATTTAGGGAATTTTATTGGTTTTCCCTCCAAAATCAATTTTCTATTTTGCTTTTTTTTTTGAAAAAGTTTGTTTAGAAGCCAGAACGCAATTGGGCTCATTAGGAGGAAAATGGGGCCTGTTATAAAATTGGGCCGAGTTTTGTTGTATGTATGTATATGTGTATGTATATAAATTTGGGTTTAGTTTTGCCGCGAGCTGAATTTGGTGAAAATATTTGGGGGTGACGAAAAGAGCCCGCCTTTGTGTTCTAATTTTTGGTACCAGAATTTTTGAAAATCCCCAAATTTTTTTGTTTCTCTTCTTCATAATCGTTGAATTAGGGTTTTACAATTTCGAGTTTCCCCAAATCTGAAATTTGAGTTTTTTTTTTTCTTGACTTTTCACGTTTTGATTCGCCTGTTGTTTGGGTTTGAAATGGCGACTGAAACCCTAGATGAGAAGACACCGGAAGTGAATTCTCCGGCGAAGGAGGAAATTGATGTTGTTCCGAAGGAGGAGAAGGAGGTAGAGAAAGAAAAAGTGGATTCGCCGAGAATTGGCGAAGCGGAGGAGGAGAAGAAGGAAGATGAAGAAGAGGGTGAAGCGAAAGAAGGAGAATTGGGTGAGAAAGATAAAGAAGACGATGTAGAAAGTGAGGAGGAAGAAGAAGAAGAAGAAGGAAGTGGAAGTAAGAAATCGTCGGAGAAGGAAACGGTGACTCCGACTAGTGAGAGACCAACGAGGGAGAGAAAGAAGGTTGAGCGTTTCTCGTTGTCGACTCCTATGCGGGCTCCACCGAGCAAGTCCGTTTCAATTGAAAAGGTAGCTTGATGGAACTTTTGTTTGTCTTTCTTATTTGTCTTTATGAGAATTGGATCAATTAGTTATGGTTTTTTGTTGTAGGGTCGTGGAACACCTCTCAGAGAAATTCCAAATGGTATGTATGAGAATCAATTTCGATTTGTGGTTGTTTTGATTGAAGTCTTGTGAATTTGTGATGTGTAGATCTAATTGTTGTTAATCAGAACGATGAACAATCTTGGCTGGTTGGCACATCTTAGATCTAGAAGATGAGATAGCTATTGTGAGATTTTTCCTGTCTGTGTTGGCATGATTATAGATAGAACCATTTCATTAGAAAAGCTTGGGCTTTTGGTCTACTTGGATACTATTACTTCTACCAATTTGATACCTATAGTCTGACTTTCTGATGGAATATCACTATTAGTCTATTAACTTGCTGTCTGTGATTTGCTTAATTTTGCTGTGGAGAAATACTCATACTCTGCACTGTTGTTGATAAGAAGATGAGATTTTTTTTTTCTTTCTTTCTTTCTCTTGTTTGTTTGTTTAGCTTGAGGGTGAAAATTTTAGTTATTTTGATAAAGACTTGTTTACATTTATTTTTGATTAGAAAGTTGTCTGATAATTTTTGCTGTTTCAGTGGCTCATAAACTATCGAAGAGAAAAGCTGATGACAACCTGATGTTACTACACACCATTCTTTTTGGGAAGAAAGCAAAGGTGCGCTAAAAGTTGCTCTTATATTCCACATATGGTAGTTATGTTTCACTTGCAAGCTTCTGTCTCTGTTAGTATGGATGTCGTCTCGGAATTTTCATTGTTTCTTTGCCAGAGTGCATAGCTACTTAAAAAGCGTTTTGTGAAAATTTCTCTACAGGCACAGATGGTTAAGAGAAACATTGGTCAATTTTCTGGCTTTGCCTGGTCAGAGAAAGAGGTATAACCCATTTCAAGTTTATTTTGTTACAGGGATGTGTATGCTGTTGTCCCTGGTGTTGAAACTTTTATTTAAATGTTTCTTAGGAGGAGAAGCAGAGAGCACGAATAAAAGAGAAGATTGACAAATGCGTAAAAGAAAAATTGATTGTTTTTTGTGATGTGCTTGATATCCCTATAAGCAGAAGTAACGTGAAAAAAGTAAGTGATAAGAAGATGTAGTCTATCTATTTATTGCACCTTGTTCTATATTCTAAGAAATCCTCTATCCTGATACTGCCAGGAAGAACTAGCTGTCAAAGTGCTTGAATTTTTGGAATCTCCCAAGGAAACTAGAGATGTTATAATTGCTGATCAAGAAAAGGTATTATTGGAATCAGTACATTATTGTTCTACATGTTCATTCTCAATGGGAGCACTGAATTCATTTTTAGCAGGCGAAAAAGCGCAAGAGTACACCAAAAAGGGGGAAATCTGGAGAATCTTCGGACACCCCTGCCAAGGTTTGTACTTTGTTATTATCTCAATTCTCTTATTTGCATTCATTGCCTGCTACTGGCGCCTTTATAGCTTGTTTTTCTTTTATTTTCCTCATATGACTGGTGTGAATTTTGATTTTAAATGTTTGGTTGGATTACCGTCATTCGCATGAATTATTATATGCTTTCTCATCTATGTGACTTGATTTATTAGTTGTTGACCATGGGTTGTACAAATATCCCTGTTTTGTTACTACGCAGAGGAAAAGGCAAACTAAAAAGCGAGATCTTCCATCTGACACGGAAGAAGGCAAGGATGAGGGAGATGCTGACTCTGAAGGAACTAATGATCCTCATGAAGAAGATGATGCAGCGCCAGAGGAAGAAAGTGACCATGAAAAGACTGACACTGACGATGAGAAAGATGAAGTAGAGGTTGAGAAACCATCCAAGAAGAAAAGCTCATCGAAAAAGACTGTAGAGGAGAGTTCAGGGTCCAAAGGTAAGGATAAGCAACCTTCTGCCAAAGGTTCTGCAAGATCTGGGGAAAAGTCCTCCAAACAAATTGCTAAGTCAACTTCATCCCCAGCTAAGAAGCAAAAAGTTGATCACGTTGAGTCTTCTAAAGAGAAAAGCAAGAAACAGCCGAGTAAGCCACAGGCTAAGGGATCTAAAGAGAAAGGTTAGAACCATTCTCAGCTGCTTCTGAGGCTTAGCCTCGTTCGATTTATGTTTTATATGAAATCATCCTATTTGTTTTTGAAGCTGATTATTTATATTTGTTCTCCTCTATCATGGATTGGAAACAGGAAAAGCCACTAAGAAAGGCAAAGCCAAAGCAGAGCCCACCAGAAAAGAGATGCTTGAAGTGGTGTCCAAAATTCTGAAGGAAGTAGACTTCAATACGGTAAGATGGTTTGATTTTCCCAAGTCCAAATACAATGTAATGGTTTAAAAAACTTGAATAGATGTTCTCATACACTTTTTTTTTCTTAATAACAGGCAACACTATCAGATATTCTGCAGAAGCTAAGTATGTTATTGGATTTTGCTTTTATTATCTATTTCGCAATTCAAATGTACAAGGAGCTTTTTGGTAACATATGCTGTTTGTGATAACGTCAGGTGACCATTTTGGTGTCGAGCTGTCGCATAGAAAACCAGAGGTGAAGGATGTTATCACAGAGGCCATAAATGCAATGACTGATGATGAAGAAGAAGATGAAGAGGAAGAAGCTGAGGCAGGAAGTGACAAAGAAAAGGAAGAAGTAAAAGGAGAGGAAGAAGAGGAAAAAGCTGAGGCTGAAAGTGACAAAGAGAAGGAAAAAGAAGAGCCAAAGGATTGAGGTTAAGAGTTTCGTTTTCCTTCGTTCAAAATCTAATGTGAAGGAAAGCAAAACTGACACAACTTTTGTGTGAACCAGAGCAAGTGAAAGTGTGTCGAATCTGTACTTTTGTACTGTGTAATCTCTATAGTCTGACTCTCATTATGTAGTTTTAAGTGTCTTTTACTTGTGTAGCTGTTACCTGTTACCTGTTAGGTTTTCTAATCCTTGTTTTATTTGATAGCCAGATACTTTAGGGAATTTTACTTCTTCTTTTCTTGGGTTTAATTTAAGACATATTCGTATATTTCATTTAATTCTGTTATCTGATTTGTGAGATCATGAAAACGAATGTTGAACTTGAAACTTGAGTGGGTTCAGAAAAACTACTCTGTATTAAAAATCCCAGTGTCACATGATAATGATCCTTCAGTAAAGGTAGACATAGCTTTTTTGCAGTGTGATATGCACAAATACAATCTATATTTTTATGTAAAAGATATATTTCTTTGAAAGTACTTATAAAAATATGTTTTTCATAAAAAAAATTATATGTAATTCTGAAAGTATGTGATATGCACAAGCACAACCTATATTTCCTACATTCAAATTCGGGTTTTTCTTGACGCCAAGTTACATTCAATTATCAATAATAGGGCTAGTTCAACTAATGCTATTTATTTATACAATCCACCCACTACTAAATCTCAATCTCCAAGGATCTTTATATATTAATAAGAAAAGCTACTATCCAAATGCGACCTTGTTCGTGAAGTGTTTGGTTTATAATTTGGTGGCTTAAGACTATAGCCCACCATTGACCCAAAAAAAGAAAGGAAAATTAATAGTAGACTATATAGCTACCAACTCCCTATAATTTACCTTGAAATTAAACCAGCTTTGTATTTTTTTAATAGAAGTCAGGGCTCTACAGTTTCATTTTAAACTTTTTTTTTTGTTATATTACATCCTGCAGGTTAGTTGTAATTTGTAAACGTAATCAACATAATAAAACCATTTACATAGACTGATTAAAGTTGATTCCATTTGATAATATTTAGCTATTTATATATCAATCAACCACCAGCTCTTAAATATATGTATTCAAATTGTTTTGTTGACTCTTTTTGCTACACTTTAAATTTGAATCTAGAATGTTGTCCTGAAACAAAAATCTGTGGATTGAACAAAATTATACACCAGGTAAAATTTTGAAGTTTTTAAAAGCAGGATCACATACTCCTAATTTTAGATTGGATAGATCTAGTATAAAAATATGAAGTTTTTTTCCCAAAAAATAATAATACCATTTAGCTCTTAATTAAATGCATGCAAACTAAAGATAAAAAGAGGAATTATTTTAACCATTCTAACTCGTCACAACATGCCTAATCATTCCAGGTTAATTTTAGAGTTTTCAAATCGTCATATTAACATGTGATCCTGAAGACTCTTCTCTTCTTTCTTCTACCATTAGCTGAAATCTTTACTTGTACCACAATTAACCTCAAACCCTAGCCCCTAAATCCCCCTAGAAATCAATCCATCCTCAGTTCTCCAAAAAGATATCTTTGGTTTTTCTTCACTGACAAAACCCCTAAAAATGGCCGACTCATTCGAGCTAATTGTAACCCGAAAAGAACCTGTTCTCGTCTCTCCAGCCTCCGAAACTCCAAAAGGTCTCCATTATCTCTCAAATCTCGATCAAAACATCGCCATCATTGTCAAAACATTCTACTACTTCAAATCAAACTCAAGATCCAACGAAGAATCCTATGAAGTCATCAAGAAGTCACTCTCCGAGGTTCTCGTTCACTACTATCCTGCCGCAGGGAGACTCACGATCAGTCCTGAAGGAAAGATCGCTGTGGATTGCACCGGAGAAGGAGTTGTAGTGGTGGAAGCTGAGGCCAATTGTGGGATAGAGAAGATAAAGAAGGCTATATCGGAGATTGATCAACCAGAGACTCTTGAAAAGTTGGTTTACGACGTTCCCGGTGCTCGGAATATTCTCGAGATTCCTCCAGTGGTTGTTCAGGTGAGGGGTTGATCGATTGATATTATGTTTTGCTTGCTGTTTTGTGTGAGTGAACGAACATGACCTATACTGGATTTGGTCCGATATTGGTTTCAAATAACTATATTATATAGTAGAATTAGATTAATATTGATTTTTTAATTATGCATGTACGTATAAATACGCTAATTAGTAAGAAAGAAAAAGATCCATACTATTATTCACTACAAAATACATAAATTTCATAACTTTTAATTCAAAAGTATTTATATTGGAACATATCCTAATTGACGTTTTTCCAAGATTGTTGTGTGATTGTCGACAAAATAAATTTTGGACATACTCGTTTTTTTTTGGGCAGTACATTCGAGTAAATACGATTGAAGAAATCATGCATTTTTAGTTGATCGAATACATTGTATACGATGCTTCCATACAAATTTTGGTTTGTTTGTTAGGTGACAAATTTCAAGTGTGGAGGGTTCGTGCTAGGACTAGGCATGAACCACAATATGTTCGATGGTATCGCAGCCATGGAGTTCCTCAACTCTTGGGCCGAGACGGCTCGTGGCCTTCCTCTCTCCGTTCCACCTTTCTTGGACCGCACACTTCTCCGACCACGAACCCCACCAAAGATCGAATTCCCACACAACGAGTTCGAGGACCTCGAAGACATCTCCGGCACCGGAAAACTCTACTCCGACGAGAAACTCGTCTACAAATCCTTCCTCTTCGGACCCGAAAAACTCGAGAGGCTTAAGATCATGGCAGAGACGAGATCCACGACTTTTCAAACCCTAACCGGGTTTCTGTGGAGAGCTCGTTGTCAAGCCTTAGGGCTTAAACCTGATCAACGGATCAAGCTTCTCTTTGCTGCAGATGGAAGGTCGAGATTCGTTCCGGAACTTCCTAAAGGATATTCCGGTAACGGGATTGTGTTCACTTATTGCGTTACAACGGCAGGTGAAGTGACTTTAAACCCTCTTTCTCATTCAGTGTGTTTGGTCAAAAGAGCCGTTGAAATGGTCAACGACGGTTTCATGAGGTCAGCGATTGATTACTTTGAGGTGACTCGAGCTAGGCCGAGCCTAACGGCAACACTTCTGATCACGTCGTGGGCAAAACTGTCGTTTCATACTAAGGATTTCGGTTGGGGTGAACCGGTTGTATCTGGACCGGTCGGTTTACCTGAGAAGGAAGTGATTCTGTTTCTGCCATGTGGTAGTGACACGAAGAGTATCAATGTGCTGCTTGGACTTCCTGGCTCGGCTATGAAAGTGTTCCAAGGGATTATGGATATATGAATCATTAAAATTATTTATGGTTTAATGTTTGAATTTAAATTAACTATGATTTAAAAAGCAAATAATGATGATATATCAATTACGTGTTTGTGGTCGTATGAAATATTGTTCGTCGGTGGAGCAAAAATGTAACTAAGATGTTAAAGTATCAAGTTTAATAAAGAAAGCTATTGTGTTTACTAAAATGTTGTTTGGTAAGAGCTCAAATCTTTGATTTTCTTCTTACAATACTTTTTCTGACATAGAGATCAATTACAACCTACAAGTCACACCTTACAAAATAAACTTATCACACATAGCAAAAATATTATCACGAAAATTAAATCGTTAGAATTGTCTTTTTTTGATCAACGATTTGTCTAAATTCTGAAATTTTATGGTTAAAAGAAAAAAATCATTTGTAAGATTATTTTTACATAAACCAAAATAGTAAAGCTTTATATTCGATCGTATTTGAGTAACAATTTTTAAATTTCACACAAATTCCATGCTTTTGAAAAGCACCAAATTTAAACGTATCATAAATCAATTTAACCCAATATTTTAAAATAAATTAAAATATTTGACTTGACTTTCGTATTCGGGTCGGATCCACCCGGATTTGACAAATAAAAACCCGGTGGTTGGCCATCGCCTTATCTTGTTGACTCTTCTTCAATCATAAGCCCACCCACTTCGATTACCAACTCCGACCGCCAGAGACAGCGAGTTTCAGATCAAAGATGTCGGCGACGCTTACAGGATCGGGAACTGCTTTGGGGTTTTCGTGTTCCTCGAAGATCTCGAAAAGAGTTTCTTCTTCACCAGCTTCTAACCGATGCTGCATCAAGATGTCTGTTTCCGTCGACGAGAAGAAGAAAAGTTTCAGTCTTCAGAAATCTGAGGAAGCTTTCAATGCTGCTAAGGTAAATTGATTTCGTCCCACCGATACTTTTTGATTCTGGTTGAAAATTTTCGGAAAAGATCAGATTTTGATGGACTTGACTGAATCATGCCTCTGTTTTGCGCATAGAAATGTGATTCTGAATGTTGAACAAATGGTGTCTTTTTCATGATAGAATCTAATGCCTGGAGGTGTGAATTCCCCTGTTCGAGCATTCAAATCCGTTGGTGGACAACCTGTTTTGATTGATTCTGTTAAAGGCTCAAAAATGTGGGACATTGATGGAAATGAGTATATTGACTACGTTGGCTCTTGGGGACCTGCTATTATTGGCCATGCTGATGACGAGGTTCTTGCGGCTCTAGCTGAGACGATGAAGAAAGGAACAAGCTTTGGTGCTCCTTGTCTCTTGGAGAATGTTTTAGCTGAGATGGTTATATCAGCTGTTCCCAGCATTGAAATGGTTCGGTTTGTTAATTCTGGTACTGAAGCGTGTATGGGTGTGCTTCGTCTTGCCAGAGCTTTCACTAACAAAGAGAAGTTCATTAAGTTTGAAGGGTGTTATCACGGTCATGCTAACGCCTTCCTTGTTAAAGCTGGTAGTGGTGTTGCCACTTTGGGGCTACCGGACTCTCCAGGTGTCCCTAAAGCAGCTACTTCAGATACTTTAACAGCTCCGTACAATGATCTTGAAGCTGTTGAGAAGCTCTTTGCTGCGCATAAAGGGGAGATTTCTGCGGTAATTCTCGAACCTGTTGTTGGTAACTCCGGATTCATCCCTCCTACTCCGGAATTCATCAACGGTTTACGCCAGCTTACTAAAGACAATGGTGTTCTTCTCATCTTCGATGAAGTCATGACTGGATTTCGTCTAGCCTATGGTGGAGCCCAAGAATACTTTGGAATCACGCCTGATCTAACTACTCTTGGTAAAATTATTGGTGGGGGTCTTCCCGTGGGAGCATACGGTGGTAGACGTGATATTATGGAGATGGTAAGATCTGGCTCTAGACCTTTAACAAGCTTCAAAACTAGGGGTGGCCATGTACCAATGTTGCTATTCTTTTTTTTTTTTTGTAGGTTGCTCCCGCTGGACCAATGTACCAAGCCGGGACTCTAAGTGGTAATCCGCTGGCAATGACTGCAGGGATTCACACGCTGAAGCGGCTAAAGCAGGCAGGAACATATGAGTATTTAGACAAGATCACGAAGGAACTAACCAACGGAATCTTAGAAGCCGGAAAGAAAACCGGGCATCCAATGTGCGGGGGTTACATAAGCGGTATGTTTGGATTCTTTTTCGCAGAAGGACCGGTTTACAACTTTGCAGACTCAAAGAAGAGCGACACAGAGAAGTTTGGTAGGTTTTTCAGGGGAATGTTGGAAGAAGGTGTTTACTTTGCACCGTCTCAGTTTGAGGCCGGGTTTACGAGCTTGGCTCACACTCCCGAGGATATACAGTTAACAATTGCTGCGGCTGAGAGGGTACTGAGTAGGATCTAGAATGTTCCCAACCCTGAGTCTAGTTTCACAATCTTCATGTTTTGGGGACGATGTGTATGGTTTGATGAGCGGATGGAATAATTCTTGTGTAGTGAGTTGAATTTTGTTTCATCAGTAGAGCTTGAGATTTTTTGTATTTTAAGATCATCTGTTAATGTAATGGTTTTATGTTATCTCCTAAAGAAATATTGCTTTTAATACCAAACCGATTTGCCTTTCCGATTATTTCTGAGTACTATGAAGAATTCAGAAATGCATATAGATGGATGAAAATCGCATTGCTACTCAAATCGACATATCGCAGCAATGTTTTGGAATGAGTTTTGGATGTCTTTAGCTTGCTGAAACTAAATATATTTGAGAGCGTCAAGGTGGTGTAGCTATTGCAGGATATTGATTGGACCTAAATCTCTCTGTTGAAACCAAACAATTTCCTTAGAGAACAAGAAAGAAGAAGTGGATGATAAGGATTGGGTTTTAAGAATTCAGGAGTAAAATTGTAATCTAATCTCTCCATTTTTGTTAGTTTTGTACATTTTAAGTAGTCATGCTATATGTTGGAAAAAAGGAGTAGCCATGCTATATACCTAATTTATACAAACAATTGTGCTACAACTATTAAGCACAGTTTTTGTAGAAATATGTGTTATTATTAATGAATGATTCAAACATGATTTTTCAACATGTGATTGATGTAACCTTTTTTTGTTGGCAGCCTTGTGATTGAGGTAACCGTTGACAAAAAAGCTCAATTACCTAATCTTATCAAGAATAGAATGATAATTTCAAAGGAGAAAAAGGGCTATTCGAAAATCAAAAGCACAATGACACAAACGTTTTTTTTTTTTGTAATATTTGATAAAGGGATCGGATCTGAATACGGGAGTATGTGTTTACTTTGGTGGTGGTGATGTTTTGAGTATACTATTTGTTTTTTGTTTTTTTTTGATAGGAACAGTTTACCCTATTCAGACAAGACATGTGACAAATACACAATCAACAACAACGTTGTAAACCGGGACTAGCCGTGTCCACTCATTACAATCTTTATATTCACTACTCTAGCTCACAATTAAACCTTATTGTCACCATTATTTCCAGCGACCATTATGGAAGTTGAGAGAGATCAACACATTTCTCCACCATCTCTTATGGCCAAGACGATCCCTATCATCGATCTAAGCAATCTTGACGAAGAGCTAGTGGCACATGCGGTGGTGAAAGGGAGTGAAGAGTGGGGCATTTTTCACGTGGTTAATCACGGAATCCCGATGGATTTGATACAGCGGTTGAAGGACGTTGGTACACAGTTCTTCGAGCTCCCGGAGACGGAGAAGAAAGCCGTAGCAAAACAAGATGGCTCCAAAGACTTCGAAGGTTACACGACGAATCTCAAGTATGTAAAAGGTGAGGTTTGGACCGAGAATCTTTTTCACAGAATCTGGCCACCGACGTGTATCAATTTTGATTACTGGCCCAAGAATCCTCCTCAATACAGGTACTACTAATCTTTGGCTACAAATGGTTGTCTTCTGTCTAGTTAATTAGGGGAAAAATACCAAAGAATGAATCGTTTATTTATCTAACTATTTACGTTGAATATGAAAGGAACAAACGTACCGAAAATAAGCAAATTTAGTGGAAATAAAATGAGTCGGATAAATTTCGGTTTGAGTGGTTTGTCAATGATTGATTATAGGAATAGTTGAATGATTTAGTAATAGTAATATTTGAGCTAAATAAAATTGTTAGGATAAGAAGTTAAGAACTCTAACACCTTAATTATATTAAGAGGCTGCTTTAAGCAGATTTGTGTTTTTTTGTTTTGTTTCAGTTATAATATAAACACGTTAAATATGTATAGCAGAAACTTTTAATACTATGAAAATGTGAAAAAATTGATGAATATTTTTGAATAAAAAAAGAAAACAGATCACATTTTCAAAACATGAATACCTGAAAATGTATACAGTTCATCATATGTATTACTTATTTTTTTGTATCTAATTCATTATAGGGAAGTGATTGAGGAGTACACAAAGGAGACTAAGAAGCTATCCGAGAGGATTTTAGGGTATTTATCAGAGGGATTAGGGTTACCAAGTGAGGCCTTGATACAAGGTCTCGGTGGGGAATCGACCGAGTATGTAATGAGGATCAACAATTATCCTCCTGACCCGAAACCTGATTTGACTCTAGGAGTGCCGGAGCACACTGACATCATTGGAATCACAATCATTATCACCAATGAAGTTCCAGGGCTTCAGATTTTCAAGGACGATCATTGGTTAGATGTCCACTACATTCCCTCCTCTATAACCGTCAACATTGGCGATCAGATAATGGTTTGTTAGTCGAAGTTGTATGATTTCTTTAATTAATGAAAATGTCTCTATCATTTGGTTTTTGAAGTTTTTTCTTTTGGAATTTGTAAAGGCTGAGCAATGGAAAGTACAAGAATGTGTTGCATAGAGCGATAGTGGATAAGGAGAATCAAAGGATGTCATGGCCGGTTTTTGTGGATGCTAATCCTGATGTGGTTATCGGACCATTGCCGGAGCTCATTACCGGCGATAATCCATCAAAGTTCAAGCCTATTACTTGCAAGGACTTTAAGTACCGTAGGCTCCTCAAACTTCCTATCGAGTGAACTCAAATATATTAGTTGAGTCTTGTGTGTTTACTACATATATATTGTGATATTGTTATATTTTAAGTTAAGGGTGTGTAAAAGAATTGATATACTACTAAAACAATACCTACACTACATGCACTCAAAATATTCTTAAAAGTATTTAAGTGCTATATTAATATTTTGTATTCAAATTTCATCAAAATATTTAAAGAAAATTACATTAATTTTAAAAGTGTTAATTAATGATGTAAGCGAATTATTTCGCCGAATAAAGTATCAAAAAAATTAGTCTAGAAAATTGATATGTATTGTCACTATAAATAGAAAAAATGCAATGACGTGAATGACGATTAATATCCGTTTTAAAAAAGAAAATGAAAAAGTGGCTTCTCTAGTTTTTACTTTACCACCCACTAACTTTGGATTATGTGACGATGGTCCAACAAAAGTTGTTACTACAATAATTGTAACAAGTGCAAAACTTTATAGGTGGCGACGTGGCGTCGTAAATATTTTGTATAAAGGTTATCGTGTATCTCGTGCAATTTCATTTTTTTCTGTTAATCCAATGATCCAAACATATGGTACATATATATGGTATTAGTATATAATATATTTTAAAACTTTGGTTGGCATTGGTAATCTTTAGAAACGGTGATATTTTGTTGGATTAATACCGTTGCCGTGTTATATAATCTTTGTTAAAACCCACACGTAATGAGTAGTAGGCAAAAATTAACAAGAAATTAACGTTACAATCCAAATAGATTAATACTAAAATACGTACATGCACCATACAAACAATGCTGTAATTTGATAAATAGATAAAACTTATTAATTAAAGCAGAAGCAAACCAAACAAATATTTTTTTTATTCATGATCTCTTTTCTGTTTATGGGTTATTATGAGATTTTCTCAGTCGAGAAGAAGCTTCTTAAGCTTACGAAATTTGTAGTCTTTGTAGACATAAGGCTTAAACTTGGGAACGTTCTCATCACCGGTAATTAGCTCCGGCAAAGGTCCGAAGACTTGATCAAGGCTAGATTCCACAAAAACCGGCCACGAGATTCTCGTCTTCTCCTTATCCATCTTCGCCCTATGCTCCACACTCTTATACTTCCCATTGCTCATTCTCTGCCAAATTCCGAAAATAAATTAATCCCTAATTTATATGGAGCTTGAGGATCCGTGCCCTATTTCAGACTAATCTATATGACAAATGAAAAGGCTGATTATTATTTTCATTTAAATTTAAAGTATTATTATACACAATACCCTACCATGATTGAAACATTAAAAGATTTCAACATGGTCTCTTGAGTTCATAAATTTCTTACCAAGAATTGATCGCCGATGATGACGATGATCCCGGAAGTGGTATACTCCGCGTCGATCCATTGGTTATCTTTGAATGCTTGAAGCCCTAAAGCTTCATTAGCGACTAGGAGTGTGATTCCATTGACATCAGTGTGATCAGGAGCTCCCACGACTAACTCCGGATCTGGACACGGCGGATAGTAATTGATTTTCATTAGATACTCAATCGTTTCGCCGCCTAGACCTTCCTTCAACGCCTCATGCCTTAAACCTAGTCCTTCTGATAACCATTCCATGATTTTCTCCGATAGCTTCTTTATGTGACTTGCGTACTCTTCATTCACTTCACTGTTAAAATCCATCGTAAAACGATTAATTAATGACCCTAAAGTATTTTTGGGTGATTAATGCTAATTAGTTTTATAAATAATTCGAACGTAAAACCAGTTGACAATGAGTGGACTGGTCTCGTACATGTATTCTGGAGGATTCTTAGGCCAGAATTTGTGATTGACTCTAGACGGTGGCCAGATGCGGTGAAAGAGATGATCCACCCATGCGTTTCTACCTTCTAGATCTTTCTGGTACTTGGTTCTGTATCCTTCTATGTCCAAGGAGTCTTCTGGCTTCGCTACGGCTTCCTTCTCTGTCTCCGGTAGCTCGAAAAACTCCATTCCCACTTGTAGCAACCGCAGTATCAGCTCGGTCGGGATTCCGTGGTTAACCACCTGAAATATTCCCCACTCTTGGCTCGCTTTGACCACCGCACTTGCCACAAGCTCTTCATCGGGATTACTTAGATCAATAACGGGGATGTCCAGCGAAGAAATGTGTTGGTTTTTCTCCATCTCCATGGTTTTCAGTTTCACTCGTTCCTGCTTCGAGTACGGATCTATTGATCGGAGGAGAGAAGTTGCGATATGAATATTAAATAGGGTAAGGTGATGAACTGATGATGTTAGGGGTTGTCTGTTGTTACATTTGAATTTAAACAGTCAGATGACCTACTTTCTCTAATCACGTTTCTTCTCAACTTATTTTATTTTTTCTAAAAGCTTGGCACTTCCCTCGATATTAAATTCTAACCAACTTTCCAATAATATGAATGATTATTACAACGTTGTGTTTCTCGTTGGCACGGTAGAAAGAAAATAAAAATAGCATGATTTTTGGTCCTACTGTCATAAAATTATAGTAAACACTATAATAGTGCATTGGGTACACCAAAATTATATAATAGTGTCGAATTATTTGAACTGAATTGTTTAGGTTGGAGACAAAAAGAAAGAATTATTTAGGTTATCACAATACTCGAATTATATATATCAATACTGTCGGTTACTGAATAAGTTTTACTTTTGAAAAACCATTAAATTTTGAGTAATATTTAATAAACAGAACACTGAACAAAGACACACAAAGGGAAAAAAATAAAAATAAACAAAGACACACACACACCGATCATAATTTCAAAAAAAAAATAAAAAAAAAAATCAATTATTTCATCAAAGAAGTCAAATTTTTTTTGTTTGAACTTCAATTAATAGAAACCGGTTACAACAATGCCAAACGGCCAAATGAAACAGAGCAACAACAAACAACATACATACAACGACAAAGAAGTCAATTCTTGATCAGTCGAGAAAGCTTGGGGACTTCAATGTCTATGTAATCCTGGTAAGTTAAAGGCTCGAACTTGGGAGGATTATCGCCGCTGGTGAGTTCGGGAAATGGCTCACAACCATATCATAAGGAGGCTTGATATGAACCACCGACGACATCCTCGTTTTCTTTTTATCCATCAAGGCTCTATGCAACACATTGTTGTACCTTCCGTTGCTCATCTTCTACAAATCCCAAAACAAATCTCATCTAAAATTTTTAGTCAAACTATAAACATTATTTTTGGAAAAAAAGAAAAGAAAAATGAAACCTATAATAACTCATATGACTTACCATGATCTGATCTCCGATGATGATAATAACCGCGGGATATATATAATCTACATCGAGCCAGCGGTCTTCCTTGAACACTTGAAGTCCGAAAATTTCATTGGGAATGAGAAGTGTGAGTCCATTGAAATCAGTGTGGGCTTTTATTCCCATGACCCAATCTGGCTCTGGACACGGCCGGTAATAGTTGATCTTCATAAGATAACCAGCACTATCGTCCCCGAATGCTAACTTCAACATCTCACGTTGTAAACCTAGCTAACCCTTCGGATAGCAAACCGAGGATCTCTTCCGCTAGCTGCTTTGCATGCTTTGCAAACTCCTCAGTCACCTCTCTGACCCAAAATCGCAGCGGTTAATGTTTTTAGTTAGCACGTTGTTTAATTTGGGTAAATGCATAAATGAAATACGTACATGATTTCCATATATCATAGCACAAATTAAACGGTAAATTATAAAAAAAAAAAAAATGTTTGATCCATCTGTATATATATATAT